>OEIU01000334.1_pt1 | contig 46975 bp, 42 predicted proteins | sample 1539221 | NCBI WGS metagenome assembly OEIU01 (sample SAMN03792071, study PRJEB22550) | activated sludge metagenome | feature: wastewater treatment plant; material: activated sludge; isolation source: Wastewater treatment plant of a petroleum refinery complex | place: Argentina: Zarate | collected... | reverse complement strand
CGAAGCGGACATTTGATGTGTTACCAAAACCGGCCAACTTAATTAGCTATCGACAGCTTCTTTTGCGCAGGAATGACACCTAAATACGAAAGCGGCGCGCATTGCTGCGCGCCGCTCGCATGAAAGTTGCGTTTAGTCGTTATCCCGCGGCTTGCACCGCGCGCTGCGCCATCACCTTGATCAGATTGGCGCGGTAGTCGGCGGTGCCGTGGATATCGCTCAACAGCCCGTCCGCCGGGATCTTGACGCCGTCGATCGCACCGGGGGACCAGTTCGCTTTCAGCGCCGCCTCGATTGCGCCGACCCGCATCACGCCGCTTTGCGACGCGCCGGTCGCGGCGACGCGGACATCGCCGTTCGGCGTCCTCGCCACGAACACGCCGGTCAGCGCAAAGCGCGAGGCCGGATGCGGGAATTTGGCGTAGCCCGCCTTGTCGACGACAGGGAAGCCGACCGCGGTGATGATCTCGCCATCTTCCAGCGCCGTCGTGAACAGGCCCTGGAAGAAATCGTCAGCGGAAATCGGGCGCTTGTTGGTCTTGATGGTCGCATTCAGCGCCAGCACCGCGGCGGGATAGTCCGCGGCGGGGTCATTGTTGGCGAGCGAGCCGCCGATGGTGCCGCGATGGCGCACGGCAGGGTCGCCGATCTGCGAGGCGAGGGTGCACAGCGCCGGGATCGCCTTGCGCACGGTGGCATCCTGCGACACGTCGTAATGCGTGGTCGCCGCCTTGATCTCGATGCCGGAGGTGGTCCCCAGGCAGCCGACGAGATCCTTGATCTTCGCAAGATCGATCACGTCGGATGGCGAGGCGAGCCGCTGCTTCATGACCGGAAGCAGCGTCTGGCCGCCGGCGAGATATTTCGCTTCCTTGCCCTTTGCGAACAGCGTGGTTGCCTCGTCGACCGAGGAGGCGCGGTGATAGTTGGTCTCGTACATGATGCGTCCTCCTGATTAACCGTGGATCGCGTGCCAGACACGGTCGGGCGTCGCCGGCATTTCCAGCCTGTTGTTGCCGATCGCGTCCGTGATGGCGTTGATGACGGCGGCCGAGGCGCCGATCGCGCCGGCCTCGCCGCAGCCCTTGACGCCGAGCGGATTGCCCGGACACAGCGTGGTGGTGTGCTGCACCTTGAACGACGGCAGGTCGTCGGCGCGCGGCATAGTGTAGTCCATGAACGATGCCGTCACCGGCTGGCCGGCGTCGTTGTAGATGGCATGCTCCAGCAGCGCCTGGCCGATGCCCTGCGCAAGGCCGCCATGGACCTGGCCCTCCACGACCATCGGATTGATCAGGCGTCCGAAGTCGTCGGCGGCGACGAAGTTCACGAACGAGGTCTTGCCGGTGGCGGCATCGACCTCGACCTCGCAGATATAGGAGCCGGCCGGGAAGGTGAAGTTGGTCGGGTCGTAGAAGGCGGTTTCCTTCAGGCCCGGCTCCATGCCGTCGGGCAGGTTGTGCGCGGTGTAGGCCGCGAGCGCGACCATCGGCAGCGCGATCGACTTGTCGGTGCCGGTCACCTTGAACTCGCCGTTCTCGATGACGATGTCGTTCTCGCTCGCTTCCAGCGCGTGCGCCGCGATCTTCTTGGCCTTGGCCTCGATCTTCTCCATGGCCTTGACGATGGCGGTGCCGCCGACGGCGATCGAGCGCGAGCCGTAGGTGCCCATGCCGAATTGCACCTTGTCGGTATCGCCGTGCACGATCGAAACCTGGCTGATGGGAACGCCGAGCCGTTCGGCGATCAGTTGGCTGAACGTCGTCTCATGGCTCTGGCCGTGGCTGTGCGATCCCGTGAGCACTTCGATGGTGCCAACAGGGTTGACGCGGATTTCCGCCGATTCCCACAGGCCGACGCCGGCGCCCAGGCTGCCGACCGCCTTCGACGGCGCGATGCCGCAGGCCTCGATGTAGCAGGACACGCCGATGCCGCGCAGCTTGCCTTCGGTCTTCGCCTTGGCCTTGCGGCCGGCGAAGCCGGCGTAGTCGATCGCCTTCATCGCGGCATCGATGGAGGCGTTAAAGTCGCCGATGTCATAGGCCATGATCACCGGCGTCTGGTACGGGAAGCTGGTGATGAAGTTCTTCTTGCGCAGTTCGGCCGGATCGACCTTGAGCTGACGCGCCGCGGTCTCCATCATGCGCTCGAGCAGATAGCTCGCCTCGGGCCGGCCGGCGCCGCGATAGGCGTCCACCGGCGTGGTGTTGGTATAGACCGCCACCACCTCGGCATAGATCGCCGGGATGACGTACTGCCCCGACAGCAGCGTCGCGTAGAGATAGGTCGGCACCGCCGAGGAGAACAGCGACATATAGGCGCCGAAATTGGCGTGGGTCTTCACCCGCAAGCCCAGAATCCTGTTGTCCTTGTCGAACGCCATCTCGGCATGGCTGACGTGGTCGCGGCCATGCGCGTCGGTGAGGAAGGCTTCGGTGCGGTCGCCGGTCCACTTCACGGGACGGCCGACCTTCTTCGACGCCCACAACGCCACCATTTCTTCCGGGTAGATGTAGATTTTCGAGCCGAAGCCGCCGCCGACATCGGGCGCGATCACCCGCAGCTTGTGCTCGGGCGCGACATTGTAGAACGCCGACAGCACGAGGCGGGCGACGTGCGGGTTCTGCGACGTGGTGTGCAGCGTGAAATGCTCCTCGGCCGCATCGTAATCGGCGATCGCCGCGCGCGGCTCCATCGCGTTCGGCGCCAGGCGGTTGTTGGTGAGGTCGAGGCTCACCACGTTCGCCGCCTTGGCGAAGGCGGCCTTGACAGCGGCGTCGTCGCCGATATGCCAGTCATAGATGATGTTGCCCGGCGCTTCCGGGTGCAGTTGCGGCGCGCCCGGCTTGATCGCGGCCTTGACATCGGCCACCGCCGGCAGCTCTTCATAATTGACGACCACGGCTTCGGCCGCATCGCGCGCCTGGTTCTTGGTTTCGGCGATCACCACGGCGACCGCCTGGCCTACGAAGCGCACCGTTTCCGGCGCCATCGCCGGCCAGGCGCCCATCTTCATCGGCGTGCCGTCCTTGGAGGTGATGGCCCAGCCGCAGATCAGATTGCCGATCTTGTCGTCGACGATCTGCTGGCCCGTCAGCACCGCGATCACGCCCGGCAGCTTCATCGCGGCGGCGGAATCGATGCCCTTGACCCTGGCATGCGCATGCGGACTGCGAACGAAGTGTGCGTGGGTCATGCCCACCACCTTGATGTCGTCGACGTAGCGTCCCTTGCCGGTGATGAAACGGCGGTCTTCCTTGCGCACCACGCTTGCGCCAATGCCTTCAACGCCCATGTCTGTCCTCCCAACCGGAGTTATTGGTTTCCCGCCATTTCCATCGAAACGCGGGTCTTTAATTCGGAACTCGTTGGCCTGCGGCTCTATTCAGCCGCCTGCGAGACCTTCATGCGCCCGGCCGCGTCGAGCACCGCCTTGACGATGTTGTGGTAGCCGGTGCAGCGGCAGATGTTGCCCTCCAGCTCATGGCGGACGGTCGCCTCGTCGAGCTGGCCTCTGTGGCGGTGCACAATATCGATTGCGGACATGATCATGCCCGGGGTGCAGTAGCCGCATTGCAGGCCATGATTGTCGCGGAACGCCGCCTGCATCGGGTGCAGTTCGTCGCCTTTGGCGATGCCTTCGATCGTGGTGATGCTGGAGCCGGCGGCCTGGCCGGCCAGCACGGTGCAGGACTTGACCGCCTGGCCATCGATATGGACCACGCAGGCGCCGCATTGGCTGGTGTCACAGCCGACATGGGTGCCGGTCAGGTTCAGATGGTCGCGCAGGAGATGGACGAGCAGGGTCCGGTCTTCGACATCGACCGAGACGGCCTTGCCGTTTACCGTCAGCTTGACTGTAGACACGCGTGGTTCCTCCCGATGTTTTGTAATTATTCCAATTAGAAACAGCGCAGGCGGAACTTGCAACTAGGATTTTGGTGGGGCCTGTCATTGTGATGACACCGGCGCGCGACTGAGAGCCGCGCGACTCACAGCCTCCGCCTCCAGGGGAAAGTAGGAAAGGTGGCCCCCCTGCACCTCTTTCCCGCGATTTACCCGCCCTTATCCATTCTGCCTTAGGTTTGCGCACCGGATTGGGGGCCGGGCCTCCCGATACCTGCTTTTCAGAATGAAAACGGGGGGTGACATGCGATTTCTGAAGCGTAGCGGCGGCGCGTCTTTCAGGCTTCCAGCTTTGCGGTTCCGCGCCAAGATCATGCTCGGCTTTGCCGTCGTGCTGGCGATTTCGGCCGGCAGCATGGGCTTTGCCTATCTCGGGTTCGAACGTGTGTCCGCCGTCGTCGACTCCTACCGGCGCGGCGTGCGGGAAGCCGACCTGTCGCGCGACATCGACCGCGAGTTGATCTCCTATCGCTTGCTCGCCCGCTATTTCGTCGTCACCGGGAAGGAAGAGGACGGCAAGGCCGCGCTGGAGGCCGAAGCCCGCCTGAAGGAGGCGATCCTGGCCTCGATGAAGGGGACCGCCAACCCGGCGCGGCTTGAGCAGCTCGCGAAGCTGGAGCGGGAATTCCGCACCTTCACCAAGATTTTCGCCGACATGCTCAAGGTCAAGGACGAGAGTTCGCGCATCGCGCAGAACCAGCTTGCTCGCACCGGCAACTCGCTGCGCTACAAGCTCGACGACCTCCCGAGCAATGCCGAAGATGACGAGATGCCGGTAATCACCCTCGGCACCAAGAAGGTGATCGAGCAGTTTCAGGCGGTCACCGCGCTGGCCCAGACTTTCGTGGTCAATTCCGACCAGGCGGTCGCCAACAGCGCACTGGCGCGCCTGAAATTCGTCGAAAATGCGCTGAAGGCGATCTCGACCACCAACGCCAAGATCCAGGACGGCATCAAGGAAGTTTCCGGCATGCTGGAGGAATACCGCCGGTCGCTCGCCATGCTGATCGGCAACGCCAGGGAGATCGAAGGCCTGATCCAGGAAATGACCGAGACGGCCGCCGAGATCAACAAGGCCTCGGCCGCCATGAAGTCGGACCTTCTGTCGGATCAGAAGCGGCTGGAAGCCGAATCGGATGCGACCATCGGCGAGACCGAGCGGCTGATCCTGATCCTCGCCGCCGGCGGCTTCCTGCTCGGCTGTGTCTGGGCGTTCCTGCTTGGCGCGGGGATTTCGCGGCCGATGACCGCGATGTGCAGCGCGATGCGCAAGCTCGCCGCCGGCGAGTTCGAGGTCGTGCTGCCGGGCCTCGGCCGCAGGGACGAACTCGGCGAGATGGCCGGCGCGGTCGAGGAGTTCAAGGTGCAGGCGATTGCGCGCGCCGAACGGGACGCCGCTGCCCAGGAAGCGCAGAACAAGGCCGCGAGCGCCGCGCGCCGCGCCGAGCTCATTCGCTTCGCCGACGAATTCGAGGCCGCGGTCGGCGCCATCGTCGCCAACGTTTCCTCCTCCGCGGTGCAACTCGAATCCGCCGCCGACACGCTGACGCGCACCGCGGAGACCACGCAAAACCTTTCGAGCCAGGTCGCCGGCGCCTCGGAAGAAGCCTCCAGCAACATGCAGTCGGTGGCCTCGGCAACCGAGGAACTGTCGACCTCGGTCGACGAGATCGGGCGCCGCGTCAAGGAATCCAGCCAGATCGCCGAAGCCGCCGTCCGCCAGGCCGAACAGACCGACGGACGGATCGGAAAGCTGTCGCGCGCCGCGCAGCAGATCGGCGACGTCGTCAAGCTGATCACCGCGATCGCCGAGCAGACCAACCTGCTGGCGCTGAACGCCACCATCGAGGCGGCGCGCGCCGGCGATGCCGGCCGTGGCTTTGCCGTGGTGGCGTCGGAGGTCAAGTCGCTGGCCAGCCAGACCGCGAAGGCGACCGACGAGATTTCCAATCACATTGCGGGCATGCAGGGCGCGACGCAGGAATCGGTCGCCGCGATCAAGGAAATCGGCGGCACGATCGGAAAGATCTCCGAGATCGCCGCCACGATCGCCAGCTCCGTCGAGCAGCAGAGCTCGGCGACGCAGGAAATCGCGCGCAGCGTCCAGACCGTCGCCAAAGGCACCGAGGACGCCGCCACCAACATCATGCACGTCAATCGCGGCGCCACCGAAACCGGCTCGGCCTCGGAGGAAGTGCTGAATTCGGCGCGCTCGCTGTCGAGCGAAAGCACCCGCCTGCGCGAGGAGCTCGACCGCTTCATGGCGAATATCAGGGCGGCGTGAGCGGGGAGCTCTCACCGTCGCCAAATCTTCGACTGTCGTCACCCGCGCAGGCGGGTGACCTGGTATTCCAGAGGCGTCAACGATCGAGCCGAGAAGCCGCGGCGTACTGGATCCTCCGCCTGCGCGGAGGATGACGGCGGCACGCATGGCGCTACCTCTGGCTTATCGCGAACAAACTCCCAGCCATGCAATTTAGCCTGCCCGCCACGTCAGGAACATCGCCCTTTGCAAGGCGTTATCACTGTCGTGGGCATCATGTTTGCCGCAATTGAGCGTGAAAACCCTGGGGCTGGGGCGTTCCGGGGTGTTTTTCATTGGTCCAATCCGATGGGTGCGACAGCAAGAAGGCGCGGTGCGGCGGTGGATAAGAGCGTCTCCGATCCCGCGCCCGCGCAGCAGGACAACGGCCGCGTCATCGAGACCAGCATACCGGCGCGGCTCGATAGCCTGCGCTGGGGCGGCTTTCACACCCGCGTCGTGACCGCGCTCGGCATCACCTGGATTCTGGACGGGCTCGAGGTCACGTTGGCCGGCGCGCTGTCAGGCGCGCTGAAGGAAAGCCCGACGCTGCAATTTTCCAATTTCGACGTCGGGCTCGCCAACAGCGCCTATCTCGCCGGCGCCGTGATCGGCGCGCTCGGCTTCGGCTGGCTGACCGACCGGATCGGGCGCAAGAAACTGTTCTTCATCACGCTCGCGCTGTACCTCACCGCGACCGCCGCCACCGCACTGTCGTGGAATATCGCGAGCTATGCGCTGTTCAGATTTCTCACCGGTGCCGGCATCGGCGGCGAGTATACCGCGATCAACTCGACGATCCAGGAACTGGTGCCGGCGCGCTATCGCGGCTGGACCGATCTCGTGATCAACGGCAGTTTCTGGATTGGCGCTGCGATCGGCGCGGTCGCCGCCATCGTGCTGCTCGATCCCAGGCTGCTCGCGCCCGACATGGGCTGGCGTCTCGCCTATTTCATCGGCGCCGGTCTCGGCCTGATCGTTCTGTTCATGCGGATGTGGATTCCGGAAAGCCCGCGCTGGCTGATGGTCCATGGCCGCCCCGAGGAGGCGCACGCCATCGTCGACGACATCGAGAAGGCGTCCACGCGCCATTCCGATCATGCCGCCGACGAAATATTCCCGAAGATCCGCTTGCGGATGCGCAGCCACACGCCCCTTGGGGAAGTCGCGCAGACCTTGTTCACGACGTATCGGCAGCGTTCGCTGGTGGGCCTCGTGCTGATGGCCTCGCAGGCGTTCTTCTACAACGCGATCTTCTTCACCTTCGCGCTGGTGCTGACCGACTTCTTCGGCATCCCGTCCAGTCACGTCGGCTGGTACATCCTGCCCTTTGCGGCGGGCAATTTCCTCGGGCCGCTGCTGCTCGGCCGCCTGTTCGATACGATCGGCCGGCGCGCGATGATCGCGACCACCTACGGCGCATCAGGCGTGCTGCTCGCGCTGTCGGGCTATCTGTTCTCGATCGGCGTGCTCACCGCGCAGACCCAGACGATCGCCTGGATGGTGATCTTCTTCTTCGCTTCGCCGGCGGCGAGCGCGGCCTATCTCACCGTCAGCGAGACCTTTCCGCTGGAGGTGCGCGCGCTCGCGATTGCGCTGTTCTATGCGATCGGAACCGGCATCGGCGGCGTGGCGGGGCCGGCGCTGTTCGGGGCGCTGGTCGATACCGGATCGCGCAACAGCGTTTTCGCCGGCTATCTGTTCGGGTCGGCATTGATGATCGGGGCTGCCGCCGTCGCCTGGCGGTACGCCGTTGCGGCCGAGCGCAAGTCGCTCGAATCCGTCGCACGGCCGCTCGCAAGTGTGGAGTAGGATATGATGGACGATATGAACCGGGATCTGGCGGAAATGCCCTTGGACGACGAACTCGCTCGTGAAGACGACGCGCCCGAAACGGTGCCGGTGCCGCGCTCGCTGGTGCCGCATCTGAGCCGGTCGGCCATCCTGCTCGATATCGACGGCACGCTGCTCGACCTGATGCCGACGCCGCGCGAGGTCTGGGTGCCGCCCGGACTGTCGGAGACGTTGAAGCGCCTGCACCAGCGGTCCAACGGCGCGCTGGCGCTGGTCAGCGGCCGCTCGCTCAACGACATCGACCTGATCTTCGCGCCCGATATATTTCCTGCCGTCGGCGGCCACGGCGCCGAGATGCGGATCGATCCCGATAGCGAGGCGGTGGCCGCGCATGCGCCGCCGATGGACAAGGAATTGAAGCGGCGCCTCGCCGCGATCGCGAAGTTGAGCCCGGGGATTCTGCTGGAGGACAAGGGCTATTCGCTGGCGCTGCACTATCGCCTGGCACCGCATGCCGAGAAGGCGATCTATGCCGCGGTGTCGCTGATCCGCGCCGATCTGCCCAACGCGCCGATCGAGGTGCTGCCCGGCAAATGCGTTTGCGAGATCAAGCATTCCGGTTTCACCAAGGCGAGCGGCGTGCTCGAATTGATGACCCGCGAGCCGTTCAAGGGCCGCCGTCCGTTCTTCATCGGCGACGACGTCACCGACGAGACCGTGTTTGCGATCATGCCTGATCTCGGCGGCCTTGCATTTTCGGTCGGCCGCCGCGCCAAAGGTGTCGCAGGACATTTCGATGCGCCGAGCGACGTCAGGGAATTCCTGACGCACCTGCTTGATGACGAAAGGGACGCATCGCTGCCATAATGTCTTTCGTCTCGACGAGATTCGAACACAGATTCTCGCGCTTCGCGCCGAGGTTCGCGGCAAATTTTATTTTTCGTGAGTTCCAGTGAGTTCCCCCACGCCGCAGCCCGAATTTGGTTTCAATTCGTTGAAAGGGTGATCAGGAACCATATTGATGAACGGTTGTTAACCGCGGCGCACCAACGGGAGGGGACCATTGAACCTCGTCGTCGTTTCTAACCGCGTTTCGCGCGGAAAACCCAACGAGCCCATGACGGGGGGGCTCGCGGCGGCGTTGCTGCCGATCGTCGAGAAGTCAGGCGCTATCTGGGTCGGTTCGAGCGGAAGGGTCCGCGACGGGAACCAGAAGGAACCCTTCGCCGAGATCGAAGCGCTCGGTACCGGCGCGCTGGCGATGCTCGACCTGCCGGCCGCGCACTATGGCGGATACTACGAGGGTTTCGCCAACTCCGCGCTGTGGCCGGCGCTGCATTCGCGCGCCGATCTGATCCGCGCCACGCAAGAGGACTATGTCAGCTATCGCGAAGTGAACGCCTTCATGGCGCGTGCGCTGCTGCGATTCCGCAAACCGGATTCCGCGTTCTGGATTCAGGACTACCATTTCCTCGCGCTCGGCGCCGAGCTGCGCGATCTCGGCGTCACCGAACCGGTGGGCTTCTTCCTGCACACGCCGTGGCCGTCGCGCGCCGTGATCTCGGGCGTGCCGCATCATCGCGAACTGATCGAGGCGATGCTGGCCTATGATCTGATCGGTTTCCAGACCGAGGAAGATTGCGAGAACTTCCTGTCCTACGCGCAGGCCGATCTCGGGCTTGCCGTGCATGACGGCGTCGTGGTTTCCCGCCACGGCCGCACCCGCGCCGCGGTGTTTCCGATCGGCATCGATCCGCAGCAGTTCGCGCAACTCGCGGCGAAGGCCTCGACGCATCCCGACGTGTCGCGGCTCAGGCGCAGCCTGAACGGCGAGAAGCTTGCGATCGGCGTCGACCGGCTGGACTACTCCAAAGGCCTGATCAACCGCATCAAGGCGTTCGACCGGATGTGGAGCATGCATCCGCAACTGGCGCGCACCGTCTCGTTCCTGCAGATCGCAACGCCATCGCGCGGCGGCATCGAGGCCTATGGCAATCTGCAGAGCGAGGTCGCCAGGCTCGTCAGCGACGTCAACGGTCTGCACGGCGAGGTCGACTGGACCCCGATCCGCTATCTCAACAAGGGCTACGGCCAGGCCGTGCTCGCGGGACTCTATCGCACCGCGCAGGTCGGCGTGGTGACGCCGCTGCAGGACGGCATGAATCTCGTCGCCAAGGAATATGTCGCCGCGCAGAACCCGGTCGATCCCGGCGTGCTGGTGCTGTCGAAATTCGCCGGTGCCGCCAACGAGCTCGACACCGCGCTGCTGGTCAATCCGCACGATATCGACGGCATGGCGCGCACCATCGCGACCGCACTGTCGATGCCGCTGACCGAGCGGCGGATGCGCTGGGAAGCGATGATGACCAAGCTGCGCGGCCAGACCATCCAGCAATGGTTCGCCGATTTCACCGACGCGCTGCGTGAATGCCAGCTCGACCGCGCCGCGCTCGCGCCCGTCATCGTCGAGCCGTCGCGATGGCCGATCCGCTCCGCCGGCAACGGCAACGTGCGATATCATTAGCGACCGGCTCTCCGGATTGATTTCCTCATCCTGAGAAGACGCGACCCTATCCCCGCCCGTCATTGCGAGCGCAGCGAAGCAATCCATCTATCCCAATGCCGGGACGTCGCCTCAGTAGCAATACGAAGCGCCGTCGAGCACCGGACAGCGCGCCTTGTTCGGCGCGCTCGGATTCTCCATCGGCACGTAGCCGCCCTTGCCGTTGCCGGCGAACACGCCGGGACCGATCACCACCGACGACTTGTTGCCGATGATGACGCTCGGATGCGGCGAGGCCAGCCGCGATTGCGTACCGTCGGCCCAGACGATGGCGTCGTTGGAGAAGATGCCGCGCCGGCCGTCGTCGCAGGTCACGTCCGTCCCCTGCCGGGTGCAGGACTGCGCCAGCGCCGGCGCCACCGCGCCGATCGCAAGCGCCGCCAGCAGGACGGTGAATTGAAGCGTCCGCGAGACCATGATTGCCGTCCTCCACCGATCAGGGCCGCCATCTATCATCGTCGATCGTGGCCGGATTCCGGTTCAGCGCCCGGCGAAAGTGCCGATTTCGGGGGCGAAGCGATCAAAAATTCCGATAGAATTCAATGGATTGGGGAAATTTTGGCCGCCGCGCCCAGCCTCCCTTGCAAAATCAGTCCTGCCCCTTCAAGAGAGGGCCTCCGGAGAGATGGCCGAGTGGCTTAAGGCGCACGCTTGGAAAGCGTGTGTGCGGGAAACCGTACCGTGGGTTCGAATCCCACTCTCTCCGCCACTACACTGTTCTCCTCCATATCCGATTGTTCGAATCGACTGCAAAAACAACGAGTAGCGCGATAAAGGCTGTTGCGGCTAGTGCCGCGATGTTACCGCTAGATACCGCGCAAACCGTAGCTTTTGGCCGTTGGTTCGGAGGACGGATTTTTTCCGCGAGGGGGAACACATGGCCGGCAAGCTCAAACCGCTCGACGTCGCACGCGAAACCCGGCCCGGTAAATACCCTGACGGCGACGGTCTCTACCTCATCGTCGCGAGCGCCACGTCGAAGAACTGGAGCTACCGGTACTGGAAGGACGGCAAGCAGCGCTGGCTCGGCCTGGGCTCATTCAAAGGCGTGTCGCTCAAGGATGCACGCCTAGCTCGCGATGCCGCGCGTCTTCGCGTCAAGGGTGATCGCAGCACGCCGGGCGTCGACATCGTGCAGGAGAGGCGTGAGGCACGCGAGGAGCAGAAGGCCGTCGAGATCAAGGCTATGCTGCCAACCTTCGAGGAATGCGCCGAAGCATACATCCGCCAGCACTGGACGACCTGGAGCGAAAAGCACCGCGATCAATGGCCGTCGTCGCTCAAGCGCTACGCCTACCCGACAATCGGGAAACTCACGATCCCGGAGATCAAGCCCAGCCATGTCTATGAATTGTTGCGACCAATCTGGGTCGAGAAGCGAGAAACGGCGAACCGGGTGCGCGGCCGAATCGAAACGGTCATCGCGAAGAACGTCGACGTCGACGATAAAGACTTCCGCAATCCCGCCGAGCTCACGAAACAGCTACGCGAGAAACTTCCGAAGCGGCCCAAGCGTTTCGTCCAGCACCATCCTGCCCTACCATATACCGAGGCGTCGCAGTTCATAATTGTGCTTTCCAGCGCCGCTGGCATTGCCGCGGCGATGTTGCGCTTTCTGATCTTCACCGCATGCCGGACAAACGAAGTTGTAGGAGCACGCTGGTCGGAGATCGATCGGCCCTCATCGACCTGGAGAATTCCGAGCGAACGCATGAAGATGCACCAGGATCACGTTGTGCCGCTGTCGGATCCTGCTCTGGCTATACTCGATAAGATGCGCGGCGGCCAACGCGAATTGATCTTTCGGAATCCTGAGGGTGGAGCATTTTCTGAGAATGCCATGCTCGCCGTACTGGACCGCTTAGGTTACGGTCACGTTACCGTGCATGGATTCCGCTCGACCTTCGCAACCTGGGCCGAAGAATGCACAGACTATCCTGATGGCGTCCGGGAGGCAGCGCTCGCCCACAAGTACAAATCGGAGACCACGGCAGCCTATCAGCGCGGGCAAAAGCTCCAGAAGCGAGGTTCCCTCATGAAAGATTGGGCGCAATTCCTCGCAAGATCAAATCTCATCCGCTTCGACAAAACCGGTTAGTTTGTCTTGGACAAGTCAGCCCTCCGTTCAGTCCACGACCGATCCACCGAGCTTCTTGTTCTGTCCGATGGTTTGTCGCCGGTCATCTACCTAAGCAGGCCTTGTACTCTACCCGAAGGAAATCGAGGCTGTGGACCGAAAAGAGCACGAAGTCGTACGACCGGGCATCCGAAAAATGCGCACGGTCCCGTGAGTGCTTTGGGCCGAAAGTCCGGTCTGGCATGCTCAGAAATATCCGGGGACAACAGGATGCTTCATATGTCTAGCGCCGTGTCTATCACGTTTGACGTCCCGCTCGTAGCTTCGCCGAAGCAAGCGATGAGAGCGATCCAGGTCTCGCGCAAAAAGCTGTACGAACTTATCAACACGGGCGAGCTGGAAAGTTATACCGAGGGCAAATCGCGACGCATCACAGTCAAATCGATCAACGATTACATCGAGCGCCGACTGGCAGCAGAAGCGGTTCGGCGCGGCCGAACCGCTTCCCCTCGAAATGATCAATCATGTCCTTAAGCGCGACGCCCGGTTTTGCGGCTGCGAGCGCATCGCCGATCGCTGCCCGTTCGCGATGGGCGCAGCTGCTGACTAGCGACTGCGGCCCGATTAGACTACGAATCTGAGGATCGGACGTTCGAATCGTTCCGGGCGCGCCATCTATCTTGTTCACATGTCGTCGATTTTCAGAACGGCGTAAAGTGCGCCCAGACTAAAATCTGCGCTTGGTTTAGGGAAATTTTTTGTCGTCGAGCTCCGCCCGCTGCCTCTCCGTTCTGGATTGGAAGCGCGACCGCTCCCAATCCGTCTTTGTCTGCTTGGAGAGCTCAAACCGGGACGGCGTCAGGCCCTCAAGGCCGAAGCCGCGAAGCGGGGGCGCGACAGCGCCAGCCTTTACGGCCTGACGCCGGTCCGGTTCACTGTCGTCGGCAGCAAAGAGGCCTCATCAGACCGCATCGAACTCGCGTTTCGGGCGCCATGCGACGGGATCGGCGATCCAGCGGTTGATGTCGGACTCATGCCAGCCGCTCCCGTTAATGCTGATCTTGATCTGCGGTGGGAACGTGCCCTCGGCGATCTTGCGGTAGATGGTGGACCGGGACAGCCCGGTCCGGGAAAGAACAGTTTTCAGGCGGATGATACGGTCTGGTTCGCGCATGGCCGCGCTGCCTCCTGCCGGATGTTTCTGAGGGCTTCTGAGACCAGACAGGACAGATAGTTAAACGCGGCAAGAGGGTTGTTCCACTCGTCATAGCGTGGCGTAGAGACGGCGGCAGATGGATCAAATTCCGATGCCCCGGCCTCTGCCGAGGTCGATGCCGTGGGTGAAGGCCAACTCCTGGCTGAGCCGGCGGCCTGACTCGAACGCGATGCCGAGATCCCGCTTGCGGTTGGCGAGGATGGATTCCAGTTGCGGATCGCGTTCGAGGCTTTTTGCCATGTCGCCCATCGCCGAGCGCGCCGCCTTGTAGCCGGCGATGTCGCCCGCCTGATACTGACGCTGGCTGGCCTGGTCGAGTTTCTGCCAACGCTCCACAAAACCGTCGGCACGGCGGCCCGGATCGGTGCGCAACTCGGTTTCGAGCTGGAGCGCGCGGACGGCGCGGGCAGAGTTGCCCGAAGCGGCTTCAAAGGCGAGTTCCGGGTTTTTCTTGTAGGCAGCTTCGGCGTCGTGCGAGCCATAGGGCCGCACCTCTTCGAACACCTTGCGGGCCTCCTGCAATTCCTTCACTTGCTCCGGGCTGGCCTTGCCACCCTGCTTTTGCATATCGAAGATCGCATTCACCGCTCGTGCATGACGGATGAGAGCCTTGGTGCGGGCCTTACGCAGCGCCGCTTCAGGATCTTCCAGCACCTTCCTTTCCGGCGCTTCCCGCTCCGGCCTCCGCGCGCCGCCCGGGCCAGGCACAGCATCGGCAGACGGGCGCAGGCCATCGAATATGTTGCGCACCCTCTTGGGCACGACCTTGCGCACTATCTCGGCCACACGCTCGCGGAAGGTGATCCCACGCCGCTCGGCATAGTTTTGGGCCGGATCGGCGCGTTCGTAATCCGAAGCCATGTCCTTGGCCCGGTCGCGCGACAGGGTGCGGACCAGCCGGTCCCGACTGGCAAAATCGTCACGGCCATAATGCAGGTCCACGCCGTCGCGGTGCCGCGACAAGGCGACATAGCTGCCATGGGCGTCCATGCCTGGCGTCGCCAGCACATGGGAGCGGTCCACCGTCATGCCCTGAACCTTGTGGATGGTCGCGGCATAGCCATGGTCGATCCGGTTATAATCCCTGAGGTCGAAGCGAACGGATCGGCCATCGTCGGTCTGCACGGCCATGGATTGCGCGCTGACATGTTCGATGGTTCCCAGCGTGCCGTTCTTCACGCCAAGGCCGCGTTCATTCTGCAGGAACATGACGCGGTCTCCGCTGGCAAAGTTTCTCGCGCCGCGCTCGACCGTCACACGCACCTCATCGCCCAGATCGCCGGCAGCCCGCATCCGCTCCCGCGCGGCCTCATTGAGGGCGCGCACCTCGTCGTTGGTGTGGGTGAGGATGATCCGGCTGCGCCCCGGCGCTGACTGCCGGTCGCGGTCCCAGCGCTCGATCAGATCGCCCCGCGCCTGCTCGCGTGTTTGCGCCTCATGCACCATGCCGTGGGAGCGATAGGCTTCCAGCGCATGGCCGGTTCTGCCCGTCGCCAGATCGCGCGTGGCGTCGCGCTGCCAGTCTTCACGCTGGCGGCGCACCTCGCCGATCTCCGCACCACCATGGCGCTCATGGATCGAGCGGAAGGCCGCGCCGGCCTCGATGGCTTGCAACTGCTTGATGTCACCGACCAGGACGACCTTGGCGCCGGCCTCTGCTGCATGGGACAGTACGCGTTCCAACTGCCGTGTACCGACCATGCCGGCCTCGTCGATCACCAGCACATCGCGGGTCGTGAGCAGGTCGCGGCCCTGGTGCCAGCCATGCTCCAGGCTGGCGATGGTGCGTGACGCAATGCCCGATCCGCTTTCGAGGTTTTCCGCCGCGATGCCGGACAGAGTTACGCCCCGGACCTCGTAGCCCGCTGTTTCCCAGGCCTCCCGTGCCACGCCCAGCATCGCGCTCTTGCCGGTTCCAGCATGGCCGACGACGATTCCGAGATCGCGCCCATCCGTGACATGCACCAGCGCGTCGGCCTGCTCGCCCGAAAGGACGACACCGCGCGCTTCCGCCCGCGCAAGAGCCGCTCTGCGATCCCTGTCCCGCACCTCATGGCGTTCCCGTTCTGCCATGAGTCCAGCGGCGCGGTGCAGACGCTGTTCGGCCTCGATCATGGCGCGGGTGGTGAACCGATCCTCGCCGCGAGCGTCCTTGCCGAGTTCGACCAGATCCGGAGCGCTACGCATCGCGCCCATCACCGAGTTGAACTGGTCGATCCCGTCGCTGTGCCGATGCGCGAAGACAGCCATATCCCGGCCCGTGAAGGTCGATTGCTGATGCGTGATTGCATCCAACCCGAGGGCAGGATCAGCGATGATCCGCGCGCCATTGCCGCGCGTGATCTCCCGGTGCATCTCGGCGCGATCGGCCTCATTGCCTTCGCCCTCGATGCCCCGATCCTCGATACGCTTAGCGGGCGCGCCGATCTGGCTTTGCGGCTCCAGTGCGATGCCCTGCGCTTCGAGACTCCGATGGTCGATGCGCGCGTCGATGTCGAGTTCGGCCAAGCGCTCATTGGCGATATCCGCCCAGCGCTCGCGCCAGCGCTCGACCATCTCCGTGCGGTTCCAGTCTCGCACCTTGCGGCCAAAACCGTTCTCGTCCACCGCGCGCATCGTCAGCATGACATGGGCATGGGGTTTGGGCATGCCGTCCTCGGCCATGTCCCAATGCACATTGAGATCGGCGATCATGCCCCGACCCACGAACTCAGCCTGCACGAAGTCGTGGGCCAGCTCGATCCCCTGAGCCTGGGTCATCTCGCGGGGGAGCGCGAATTCCACCTCGCGGGCAAGCTGCGCGTCCTTGCGGATTTCGAAGGCCTCGACATCGTTCCAAAGCCGTTCGCGGTCGCGCCACGCCTCCGGTGCGTTCTCCGGCAGCATCACCTCGGAATGCACGACGCCGCGCTTGGTGGAAAAATCGTGGTCACGGTCGAGGCGCTCGTCGCGCAGCCGCGAGCCCGAGCGGTAGGCGGCCGAGGCCACCGCGCTTGAACCGGACTTGCGGCCAATGACCTTGACGTGAAGATGATAGATCGCCATCGCGACCAGATCATTGACACGGCAACGCGCACGTCGGAACGACGTATAAGCGCGCCCTCCCTCGAAAATTCTCGGGCGGGACTATCCCGTCTCAGGCTGTCCCGGCAGCCTTACAGCATTCTGTGGGCTGCTCAACTATCATTGCACCATCGACAGCTTACACAGCTTACGGAGGGTATGATGCGCAAGCCACGGGACTTTGACGCGGAACTGAAGGCGCTCGAGGACAAAGCGCGCGCGCTGAAAACCCGCAAGGTGCGGCAGCTCGGCGAACTGGTCATCGCCACCGGGGCTGACACACTCACCGCCAATGAACTGGCGGGTGCGCTGATCGTGCTGGCCGAGACAAAAGAGGCTGGAAAGAGGGAGGCTTGGGCCAGGCGCGGGGCCGCGTTCTTTCAGGGACGGGCGCGGGGAACTGCGTCGGCAACTGACCGCGACCCAGACGGCGCTCCGGCGCAACCGGGGGGCGCGCAACCGATCTCAGGTCGCAAGGGCGCGACATGACATGCGCACGTGGCAGGTCGAGCGCCGCAAGCGGACGCGGCACCTGATCGAACTCGGTGGCCTCGTCGTGAAAGCTGGGCTCGTCAACCTGACTGGCGACGACCGTGCCCTGATCTACGGCGCGCTGCTCTGGATGGCCGACAAGCTCCAAACCGATCAAAGCGAACAAGCGCGAGCGCTGTGGTCGGCAAAGGGGAAGCAAGCACTCGAAGCGGACCCGGCGCCACACAAGGGGACAGATCGAACTGTTCCAGAAGCTCGTCGTTGATAGACGACAATGGCATGTCAGCCGAGCGCTTCGTGCGCGGAGCGTCGTTTGAGCATGCGATCAAGCTGGAATCGGAGCGACAGAGCACGCAATCCACCAAATGTAAATCGGCGCCCAACATTGACCCTACACTTGCAAGATCGATCAATCACTTAGGACGCCGATCGGCGTTCGGACCCCACGCCGAATAACACTCACCAACAATCACGTCGTCCAGGGCGTCTCGACAGTTCAGGTGACGACCAAGGACGCCCGGCAGTTATCCGCAAAGGTAATCGGGCGCGATGCGCCGACGGATGTTGCCGTGCTCCAGGTTCAGAACCCCGTCGGGCTCCAGGCGCTTCCCTTCGGCGATAGCGACACACTTGAGGTCGGCTGCTGGCAATCGGCAATCCCTTCGGACTCGGCCAGACGGTGACTTCAGGACTTGTCAGCGCGCTAGGGCGCACCGGACTCAGCAAGCAAGGTTATGAGGATTTTATCCAGACCGATGCTGCGATCAATCCAGGCAACTCTGGAGGTGCCTTGGTGAGTCTGCGTGGCGAACTTGTCGGTATCAACTCAGCGATTATCTCGCCGGCTGGCGGCAATGTCGGGATCGGTTTCGCGATCCCCGTTAGCATGGCGCGCCGGGTAATGGAGCAAATCATCGCCACCGGACGCGTCGAGCGTGGCCGTATCGGCATATCGTTGCAAGAGCTCCAGAAAGGACGCAATGGAGGTGCTGTTATTGCTGACATCGCATCAGAGTCTCCCGCTGAAAAAGCCGGACTGCGCAAGGGGGACATCGCCACTATGGTGGATGATCGTCCAGTGCGTTCGGCGGCGCAGCTGCGTAACACGGTGGGCCTCGCCCGGATCGGCCAAGAGTTGAAACTTACTATACAACGTAGTGGCTCGCAGTCGAACGTGATGGTCAAAGTGGCCCCACAGCAGAAGCCGAGCAACGCGTCGACGTCACTCATTCAGTGAGTCGCGCCGACGGCGCTGGGAAAGACTGGTGGTCGAGGGACCGTGGTAAGTTATGTCCAGCCGGCGCAAGTTGTGACGATCTTGAGCCACAACGCCGGGCGGCAGGAAGATCGGGCGGGCGCTCGGGTCGGCAGCCGATAGGAACAAAGGCCTATCGGGTGTGTTAAGTCGGGGCAGGGTCTAGCGAGCGGCGCGAATGCGACGCTATTATTTCGACTTGCGCGACGGCGATGTGTTAGTCGTCGATGAAGAAGGTTTGGAGCTCTTGGATGTTGTGGCCGTGCAGGAAGAGGCTGCACGCGCTCTGGCGGGCTTCGCTTGGGATGCGGCACGGAGCTCTATAGGCTCTGACAGTCATCAGCTAGCAATCGAAGTACGTGACGAAGCCGGCCCCGTCATGAACGTTCGGTTCACATTCGAAATCGACTGGAAGCACTAGAGCACCCAGTTGGTGCGAACTAAAGACAGAGTGGCCTGCTCCGCTACAAAAAAGGAAAATCGATGGCGTCGCGTTTTGCCGTGAAGAAAGCAGTGGAGAAAGTCGGTACCAGTCGCCGAAAGTGGAGTGCCGAGCCAGTCGCTACCGTTGGGAGGAGGCAGGGTAGTGAGCCGGCGACGGGTGGCCGTCGGTGAGCTCGGGTCCAATGTCGACAACTTCGATGAAGTGGTGAGCGACGTCGCTGTTGAAGCCGATAAAGTTCCACCTTGCGCCGGCGCCGTGGCTGGCAATGCCGGTGAAGCGTGCCGGTTGCCACTCTGAATCCTTCGTGCTCGAGCGCACCAAGACCCAATAGAAGCGACCTTGATTCAGCTGTGCGATGTCGGTCATGGAGTCAGGTTCGTTAATTTTATACCGCCAATTTTCCGTGGATCTCATCACCACAAACCGCGATGCAGCAGTATGGGCCGAGAGCGTGATTCCTCAGGCTGTTGCGCGATGCTCCGTTAAACGGAAGCGCATTGGCTTTCTCCCCGGAGGGTTGCGGGTGCCTCAAGGATTTCATCGATTTGAACTGGCGTCTTCTTTGGATGCTGCCTCCAATCAAAAGACGCGTTAAGGTATTTGTCGCGCGGGCAGACCCGCGCGGCGGCGATCGGTTTCAAGCCGCAGATCGGTCAGGCGGCCTTGGCCTCGATCTGGCTCACATTGCCTGGGCCGGCGCCGCGCCCGCCTTGAAGTTCCGGGCCCGGCTGGCGCCCCGGCCGCGATGTCCGCGGCGACCAAAAAAATCTGCAACCGGCAAAAAAGTTCAAGAGGGGACCAGAAAAATTTTGTGGCCATGGCGGCCGGTTGGTTAATCGTTCTTTGGCCCGCCCGGGGGTCTTGACTTGGGCCGGATAGCCTCCCAATTTTTCGCCGGGGCTTACCCCAAATTCGCAAAGGAACGCACGACGACCGTCAGGAGACGACGATCATGATTGATGAGAATCTGGCCCGCCTGCGCGCCCACCGCAACAACGTCCATCGCTACCGCAGGCTCCTCGCAACTCAGCTCACGGACCTTGAACGCGCTTATATTGAGCGCCGCCTGAGTGAAGAGCGGGCCGCTATGGCAGCTCTTTCCGAAGAGACATTTCCCTTTACCTTGCCGCCGGCCGCGGCTGCAGCAGCCGCCAAAAAGGGCTACCATGCTTGACGTGGACGCCTTCGTTATCCAAGGCCACCAGAAGGTCATCGACTATTACTGCTGGCTGCGCGACTCCACCATCTCTGACGTGGAGCGCGAGCGCTTCCAGCGGCGCATCGACCAAGAGCGCGATGCACTAGACCATCTAGAAGAGCGATTACGCGGCCCGCAACGGGCCGCGTAATCAGTCTCGTTCTGATTGGCTTGGGTCAGCGCCAAAGCGCAGGGGGGCCTAGAATCGATACCCTGCTGCTCCCTGATTTCAATTTTTCGCCCAGATCGAAGAACTCGGCCTTTGCACCTAGTGAGGCCGGCGGGACGAAAGCGGTGATCCCCCGACTATCGCTTACGTAAGCTGTTCCCACCTAAAGAAGGACCTTCGAAAGGCGCCCGATAAATACGGCCCGCTGCGGGCTCGGTTCACGACTCTGGGTCAACGCGGTCCAACAGTTCGCGCACGCGCAAGGCGAGTTTTGCCTGAGAGATCGGCTTTTCCAATAACTCGACTCCCTCATCGAGGCGCCCTTGGTGGACGACGGCATTTCGAGAGTACCCTGTCATATATAGGATTTTGATGCCCCGGCGGATCTGTCGAGCGCGCCGACCAAGCTCCCGTCCATTAATTCCAGGCATGACGACATCAGTCAGTAAAAGATCAACTTTCGCCTCTTCCTGCAGGAGAATGGTCAAGGCAGCCTGGGCGCTGGAAGCAGCAGTGACGCGATAATTCAAATCTCGCAAAAGCTCAGAAACATATGCTCGTAGATCCGCATCATCTTCGACGACGAGTATCGTTTCCAGTCTCTCGCCCCCGGGGCGAAATTCGTCTGCGTCACTATCGACCGGTCGAGCTTCCCCATGGTACCGGGGGAAATACATTCTGATGCTGGTACCCTGGCCAACTTCGCTGTAGATCTTCACGTGCCCGCCAGACTGTTTTACGAAACCATAGACTTGGCTTAACCCCAGGCCTGTGCCTTGCCCAGATTCTTTCGTCGTAAAAAAAGGCTCAAAAGCATGGTCAAGGACGTCGGCAGTCATCCCGGTGCCCGTGTCGGTCACGCAAATGATGACATACTGGCCCGGGGAGAGTTCGGGATTTACCCGGCAATAATCCTCGTCAGCTGCGACGTTCGCAGCTTCAACCGTCAGTTTGCCACCATCCGGCATTGCGTCGCGGGCGTTTATACCGAGATTAATAATGGCGGATTCTAGGTGGTTGGCATCGGCCTCGATCGACCATAGACCTGCACTTCCGACGGTCTGAACTTCGATGCGTTCCCCGAGTGTACGCTGCAGAAACTCTTGCAAACCATTCAGGAAATTATTCACATTGATTGGCTGCGGGTCGAGCGCTTGCCGACGTGAGAATGCGAGCAGGCGGCTAGTCAGTGCTGCTGCCCGTTGAGCTCCCCGCTTGGCATTGGCCAGTGCCCGCTGAAGATTCATGCTGTTAGCCAAGCCGCGGCTGTTTCGCTCGGCGGTCTCAAGGTTGCCAAGCACTATCATCAGGAGATTATTAAAGTCGTGCGCAATCCCACCGCTGAGCTGGCCTACGGCTTCGAGCTTCTGAGAAGCGGCCAGCTGCTGCTGAACGCGCTGAAGTTCATCCTGGGCCTGCTTTCGCTCCGTTACGTCGCGAGTTACTTTTGCAAAACCGACGAGTTCGCCAGCCTCATCTGTGATGCGATCGATGACAACCGACGCCCAAAAACGACTGCCATCCTTTCGCATTCGCCAGCCTTCGGCCTCAAAGCGTCCTTGTTTGGCCGCCTCGGCGAGCGCCAGTTTAGGCACGCCAAGTTGAATATCGTCAGGAGTGTAGAATCGGCTGAAGTGCTGACCGATGATTTCGTCCGGATCGTAGCCTTTGATGCGCTGTGCACCCGGATTCCACGTAGTTACGTTGCCGGCAGGATCCAGCTGAAAAATCGCATAATCGACGACCGCCTCGACCAATCGACGGTATCGTCGCTCGCTCTCTAAAAGCTCGTTGTGGGCCTGCTGACGTTCTGTGATGTCGCGCGTTACCTTTGCAAAGCCGATCACTTGACCTTGCTCGTCGCGAATCGCATCCACGACGACGAGTGCCCAAAAGCGGCTCCCGTCTTTGCGGACGCGCCACCCTTCGGAGCTGAAACGGCCGGTTTCGGCCGCAATCCTCAATGCGGTTTCGGGAAGCCCTTTCGCTCGATCCTCAAGCGAATAAAACGATGAGAATGGCTTTCCGATGATCTCGTCGGCCGAGTAGCCCTTCAGTCGCTCGGCACCGGAGTTCCAACTACGCACAGTGCCATCTACATCGATCACGTAGATTGCGTAATCCACGATGGCGTCTATGAGCAGTTGAAGCCGCCGCGCGTCGGCGACCCCGTCGAGCCCTGATTGTAGTATCATCAACGGGTGGAGCACTCCCAAACAAACCTAACGTATTGGGATGCGCACAGGTTCCAAATCTAACACAGTGCGCTGAGGGCAATCCGCCGTCGTTGCTACCAGCCAGTGCAAGCTGAAAACCAAAAAAAGCTTGGCAGCCTGAGGGGTACCTACGTCAGACACTCGGACAGTTCGAGCCGGGAACCCTGCCCCGGGGTAAAAGTTTCCATCGATCAATGTCGAAGGTTCGCCTGCGGCGAAACGGGGTTTGATATGGATGATGACAAGCGGTTGCCCGACGGGGATGAGCTCCCGAGGATTTCCACTGGGAATGCAGGTTTAGACGACATCCTCGGGGGCGGCATTGATCCCGAGAGAATGTATCTCTTCGAAGGCCAACCCGGATCAGGCAAGACAACGTTGGCTCTGGAATTTTTGCTGGAGGGAGTTCGCGCCGGCGAGCCGACGCTCTACATCACACTATCGGAGACCGAGCGAGAACTGCGTCTGGTAGCGAAGCGTCATGGGTGGTCGATCAACGGCATCACGATCTTTGAATTAATCCCCCCTGAGACCACCTTGGATCCGAGCCAGGAACTCACGGTGCTGCATCCTGCCGAGATGGAGCTCAGCGAAACCACGCAAATGATCTTCGACCGGGTCGAGGCACTGGCCCCGGCACGTGTTGTACTCGATAGCCTGTCGGAGCTTCGGCTCCTGGCACAAAGCCCGCTTAGATACCGCCGTCAGATCCTCGCGCTTAAACACTTCTTTTCAGGCCGCAAGTCCACCGTGGTTTTGCTTGACGACCTTTCATCACAGCAGAACGATTTGCAATTGCACTCGATCGCCCATGGCGTTGTGCTGCTCGAGCAGCTGGCGATCGATTACGGCGCGCAGCGGCGACGCCTTCGCGTCGTAAAAATGCGTGGCATCGATTTCAAGGGCGGCTTTCACGACTTCACCATCCGGCATGGCGGTCTCAAAGTTTACCCCCGACTTGTCGCCGCAGAACATCATAAGGAATTCGACAGCGACGTCGTCTTAAGCGGAAATGCTGAACTGGACACGCTCCTAGGCGGTGGCCTTGAGCGCGGAACGAATGCGCTGCTCATCGGTGCAGCGGGCGTTGGAAAATCATCTCTCGCGCTTACCTACGCGATCGCAGCTGCAGCTCGGAACGAACGCTCCGTGATTTTCGCCTTCGACGAGGGACGTGGCACCATGAGAGCGCGCGCCAAGACGCTAGGGCTTCCGCTTGAAGAGAGCCTCGAAAATGGCCTGATCACTATCCAGCAAATCGACCCTGCTGAAATGGCCCCAGGCGAGTTCGCGGACGCCGTCCGAGGAAGTGTAGAAAGTGAAAATGCGCAGGTAGTAATTATCGACAGCCTCAATGGCTATCTCAATGCGATGCCGGACGAGCGTTTTTTGATTCTGCAGATGCACGAACTGCTGAGCTATCTCAGTCAGCGCGGAGTCTTAACCATCCTCGTGCTTGCGCAGCATGGTCTCGTCGGGCCGATGGATACGCCGCTCGATATTAGCTATCTCGCCGATGGCGTACTGATGCTGCGCTATTTCGAATTTAATGGCAGCGTGCGGCGCGCGCTGTCTGTTGTGAAGAAACGGAGCGGAAATCATGAACATACGATCCGCGAATTCAAGCTCGGCAACCAAGGCATTACCGTCGGCCCTCCACTGAAGGGTTTTAGTGGTATTTTCACCGGTACGCCGGTTTACAAAGGGGACGAGGCGCCTCTGATGTCTCGGGATACCGATGGTCGGGGCTGAAACGCCAAAAGGCAAAGTTTTGGTCCTGATGCCCGTCGGACGGGACGCCGCTACGGTTGCAGGGTTAATCGAAAGGACCGGCTTACAGCCCGTGATCTGCGCCACGGTGCGGGAAGCGGTGGAGAATCTTGAGCGCACCGCCGAGGTCGCGATCGTGGCCGAAGAGGCACTGTACGGCAATAATGTGATCGATCTTGAGGACTGGGTGGGCCGTCAGCCGCAATGGTCGGACCAACCCTTTATCGTATTGACTAACCATAATGAAGGACCGAAATTTGCCGCGTTCAGACGCGAGTTGGTTGCACGCCTGCGCAACGTCGGCTTTCTCGAGCGCCCCCTACAGGCCATCACGCTGCAGGCCACGGTGGTCTCCGCAGAGCGCGCTCGAAGACGGCAGTATGAAACTCGCGCGTACCTTGAAGCTCAGCGGGGGGTTGCGGTTGACCTAGAGCGGCGGGTGGCCGAGAGGACGGCAGAGCTGGAGCGGGCGAACAGTCAACTCCGCGAAGAAATTGCTGGTCGCGAGCGGGCCCAAGCAGCTCTGCTGCAGGCACAGAAGATCGAGGCGTTGGGCCAACTTGTCGGCGGCGTGGCGCACGATTTCAATAACCTGCTTATGGCTGTCATCGGCAATCTGGACCTGCTTTCCAAAAAACTAGGTGAAGATGCGCGACTTCACAGGCTCCTGGACGGCGCTATGGAGGGCGCTCGCCGCGGCGCCACTCTGACACAAAGGCTCCTCGCTTTTGCTCGTAAACAGGAATTGAAGGCGCAAGCCACAGATGTCCGAAGCCTTGTGGAGGACATGATGGGCCTCATACATCGCTCAGTAGGTCCCATGGTTCGTGTTGAGCTTCATGCCGAAGGCGAAGTGCCGGTCGTCGACGTTGACCCGAACCAGCTAGAGATGGCTTTGCTCAATCTCGCCGTGAATGCCCGGGACGCGATGATTACGGGCGGCGTCCTCACAATCGGGCTGTCCGATCAAATTGTCGAGGCCGACGACCAGCTTGGTGTCGAGCCGGGCCGATACGTGGTGCTTTCAGTGCGAGACACTGGAGAAGGAATGAGCGCGGAGACGCTGGCCAGAGCCGTAGAACCGTTCTTCTCGACGAAGGGAGTGGGCAAGGGAACGGGTTTGGGTTTGTCCATGGTATTCGGCCTAGCGCAACAATCCGGCGGCACCCTGCGGCTGGAAAGCGCCCCCTCAACAGGAACAACTGCTAAACTATGGCTGCCGATTGCCAAGGCAACGACGCTTCTTCCCGAACGCACGCCAAATGTCGTCACTCAAGCTTCCGGTCGAGCGAAAATCCTCTTTGTAGACGACGATCTTCTGATCGCGGGCAGTACCGCCGATCTACTGGAAGACCTGGGACATCAGGTGATTGAAGTGCACTCCGCCATGGAGGCGTTGCGACTTCTCGAAGGTGGATTGGCTGCTGACCTTTTGATAACGGACCACGCGATGCCGGGGATGACAGGAATCGAGCTGGCCCGAGAAGTGAGGCGCCAATATCCTCAACTTCCCATCTTGCTTGCGACGGGGTTTTCCGAGTTAGAAGGGGGCACAGTGGTGGACGTCGCACGTCTTGCGAAACCTTACACGCAGGCTCAGCTTGCCGCAGAGATCGCGCGCCTCCTGCCGGATGGAAGGGTTGGCTTCTGAGGTGAATCCCCGGATAGCAGGACCGAAGCCGCCGGATCCCGCTCGATTAATTGTTGTGCAGATGCGAGTTCTCGCCCAAATATTTCTTCATCCTGACCGGGGCCGTTGCAAGCCTAAGCGAATAAGCTCAAAGGATCTCAATAAATTCAACAACGAATTCGCTCGGATTTTTTCATGAAGCTCTCGCTTTCCTAGTGTCCCGCCTTTAGGTTATGACAGGCGACAATCACTACGTTGACTGCTCTTGTGGTTAGTGTGGGGGCCATATCCCGGGAATGGCTCAAGAAAGCGGCCGCCCTTGGCTCTCTATCGGCTGCTTCAATCCCAGCAAGCGAACAGGAGTTCCAAAGTTGAGCCGTGGTCTCGCTGGCGCTAGCCAAGCCTCCGTCACGGCACTTTCGATGAAGCGTTGTTCACTGCTGCATTGTGGGCAAGCAAACGATCGCACGTTCTGGCCCTACATGCTGGGCTCGATACCGTCAATGTCATGGGAGAGTTGCAAGCGTTGTACAGTGGCCCTTGGCTTTGTCTGTCGAGCATACGACACCCGTCTGTCGAGCGGGAGCAAGCCACCGCTCTCTGTCACCGATAGATGATACCGGGCGGTGATGACCGAGCATGCCCCCGAATTCCGGAGGTGTGCACCCCGGTTGAAGGCCGCAAATGTCGGACGTGGATGGTACGCCCGCCGCAAATAATGAGGCCGCCACGGAACTCTTAGGGACCTTTGGGCAATCCAAACGTTACCGTGCCACAGGGAGCCGCCGAGCAGCTATTTCCAAGGCCCATAGAATGATAACAACAAAGGCGGAGTTGAACAGGTACTTTGAGATGATTGATCGGCGCGTGCCGATTGGCGTCTCCCGATTCATTCGCTGGTTGCGTATACCGTCCTCATTTGCAGTTCGTCTCGCCATTGCAGTACTTCTCATTCTCGGAGGCATCTTCAGCTTTTTGCCCATCCTGGGCATATGGATGTTGCCTCTTGGCCTGCTGTTGATCGCGCAAGACGTTCCCTTTCTTCAAAAGCCCCTAGTGGGTGCATTTGCATGGGCCGAGGGGAAGTGCCAGTCGCTAAGAGCGAAATGGAGAGACAGGTGAGGCTTGCGCGCGTCCCGGACATTCGCGTTACGGCTCCCTCTTGATCTCGGGCTTGTCGTACAAGACCGCGTTCAGCAATGAACTATTGACCTCTATCTTCCGTTGGAGCTGATGAAGCCCAGCTTGCGGAACTTGTTCATGAAGAAGCTGACGCGGGACACCACGTTGGCGTGTATCACCCGCGGCCGCTCTGGCTTTGACGGCCGAACATTCGAGTGCCCTGAGTGCGATCACGTCCATCAAAGTGCCCAGGCGGCGTTGGCGTCGGAGTGGGAGTTGGCCCCCGCTGGTAACAAAGCTCGAAAGGCGATGAGGCCGCAGAGGAATCTGCCGCCTTTTTTCATGCGTCGCTGAATGTCGACGTCGCCCCTCACGCAGCTACCGTCGTCGACTTTTCCTGCGTGGAGCTTTCCTGACGCTGGTCCTTTACTCCCGCCGCTTCGATGCAGAGCTTGAGCGCGTCACCCAGGCTTGATGCAATGAGGTCGGCCTTGGCGCCTTCGCGCAACAACTCCAACGCAGCCGGGTCAGCCTCCTTGAGCCAACAGCCCAGGATAATGGTTGCGCTTGGTAACTTCCGCCTTAGGCGCCGTACGGCGTAGCGCATGTGGGCGGGTCCACTGGCATCGAGATAGACCAGGCAGACGATCGCAACGCCCGACGTATCCAGGCGGAAGACATTGGTGGTGGAGAGCGCTTCCGCAGCTTCTACCCGCGCCGGCAGTCCGTGCGCCGTCGAGAGCTGAGCCAGCATGATTGCGGCGGCCTCGTCGATGAGGCTGCGTCCTGCCACGCAGAGCACGGGATGTTCACCTTGCCATTCCGGCGGCAGGGTTTCCTTGCTGAGAATCGGCAAGTGTTCACTGACCGCATTTTCGGCCACGCTTTCCACCGCAGACGATGCTTCCGCATCGGTGGTCGCGCTTTCTTTTGCCGGCGGCCGGTCGTCCTGATCAGAAAGGTCGCCGGCAAATTCGCTAACCGCGTCTCGAATCTTGATGAGACGTTCCCGGTCAAGCGCCCCGCGCTCGGCATCGGCTTGCGCCAGTTGCAGACCCTTCAAGGCAACCTCGTCATAGTACGAAGCCAGAGACCGCTCTTTGAGAAACTCCTCGGCCTTTTCGGCAGCTTCCGTCGGGTCGCCCGCCAGCATCCGCTGATAAAATATTTCGGGGGGAGACAGCGCCGGCCGGTCCCCGAACATGACGTCAAGGAATTCCAGACGCTCGACATGACGGCCGAGCACAACAAGGCACACCGTGAGAGGCGTCGCGAGAACTAGCCCGATCGGCCCCCATAGTGCGGTCCAGAAGGTCGCCGACGCGACCACCGCGACGGGAGAAAGCCCGGTGCTGTGGCCGTAGACCATCGGCTCGACGACGTGGCCGACCAGCGGCTCCACGACAAGAAATAGTGCTGCTGTCCAGAGCAACATCGACCAGCCGGGATCGACGGCTACCGCCAGGGCCAGCGGAAATGCTGCCGCGATGACGGCGCCGATGTAGGGAACGAAGCGAAGCGCTGCCGCCAGGATGCCCCAAAGGATCGCGCTTGGAATCCCGATGATCCACAAGCCCGTCCCGATCACCACGCCGAATGCACCGTTCAGGAGAAGTTGGGTCAGGAACAGCCGGCTGAGCCGGCTTGCCGCGTCGTCGAGCGCCGCTGTCGTACGCTGCAGGTCGGATGAGCCCGCCAGCCGAATGAGACGGTTACGAAGATCTTCGCGTTGAAGCAGAATGAAGATCACGAAAATAACGATGATGCCGGTCGTCGCGAGGGGATGAACCAGCGGGGAGATCAAGGTCCGCAGGCTTTCCAGCGCGCCGGGATCGGGCTGACGTACTTCCACCGGAACCGGCGCCACTGGCCCGGGGACGCCGGGAGCGAGGACGGTACCTGGCGCACGCGCAGATGGCGCGTCCTTTGGCTTATCAAGCTCCTTGCTGAGATCCTTCAGCATATCGGAGGCGCGCTCCAGCGTGCCCCGGCCGGCTCGCGTGTCTCGGAAGGACTGGATCTTTTCGCTAATGGTCGACTGGTAGCGGGGGAGGTCGCCCGCGAGTTGCGTCAGTTGCGTAGCAAGAAGGCTGCCCATCGCGAAGATCAGCCCGAAGGCGAGTATGACCACGCTGACGACGGCCAATCCGCGGGGGACACTGATCCGCTGCAATAATCCAACCAGCGGCGCTAGTACGAAGCTGAGAAGAATAGCCAGCGCGACCGGCACGAAAATATCCCGGCCGAAATAGAGCATCGAGATGATGATGACGGCCAGAATCGCAGTCGCGACCGCGCTAAGCAGCGCCATAAGCTCTTCGGTAGTGCGTGGCTTAAATGGCTGTCTGGCTAGAGGCATCTGCTTTTCATAACGGGGGCGCCCGCATAGAAAAGCCGCTCGGGTATTACTCCGCGCGGCTCTTATAGACGGCTTTCCGGTTCCGCCGCTACCTACCAATAGATTAGCCGCGCAAAGGTTTCTGGCTGGGAGAAATAAAACCGCTGTAGCCGAGCCTTTCAAAGACACGCCTGCGACCCTGAAAAAGTCGGCTCGTTGACGATATGCCCTCTTCGCCGCTTATGGCATAGTCCAGTGAGTCGATCAGCACTCGCAGCTCCACGAACGTGCTGCGGGCGCGCTCAGATCCCGGTCGTAGCGGGCGTCCTCTATGCCGTTGGACTGCGACCCCGTTACCGGGAAAATGACGCGCTCACTGATGTCCTGTTCTCGCTCAAACCGGCCTCGATTTCGTCGCCGATCGGTCCTGACACCGGAAGTGCCGCCGATCAAATAGTCGCAAGTCCAGGCCATGCAAAATCACGGAGAAGGGCTTGCCCGAAGGCAGCCGCATTCTGCCTAAACCGCATCCGTTAGCGGCGGTCGCCAACGCGATTCGCCAACTTATTCGACAGAGCCGGCCCCGAGCGGCTGGGCGATCAGGTGTCCCTTCAAGAAGGTGCAGGCCGGGAGTTGCAGGGGAGCTTGTTGCAACAATGAGAGCTCAATAGTGCAGGCGTCAGCCCCGCATTTTCGAACGTCGCGACTGATGGTCTGGCTGCGGATGCTCGAGAGGCGAGCGGCGATTCATCTCGCTCGACATACGCTAATTCTGACACTCCGTATTGCCTCACCTGCGAATGTTACCCTGATGGCGCCATTGCGGCTGACGATCCGATGTCGGCTGATCGGTCGCGCCAGTTGGCTTTCCCGGCTTGCTCGACGAGAGGGGCTGTGGGCGGGTTGGGCCCTACATAGCCCGAGCCGTCCACAGACCCGGGCCATGGGGCAGCGGTCGTGGTGTCGCCCAGCGGATCCTGAGCGACCAACTGCTCGGCTGCCTTCCTTCTAAGCGCCCTCAGCAGACGCTGCACGATCGAATGCTGCCTCGTTCCGAACTGCTCGGGGTATCTCTCACTCAGCCGGCCGACGATGGCGAGTGCAGTCAACTGCGGCCGCGCAGCGAGCCAGCCCTCTATCGTAGCAATGTGCGGGTCGAGCTTGGACGGCATGCGAACCCTAGTCTTATAGGGCCGATGGGGGCGCCGATGCGTGGCACGCGGCTCGCCGAGCTGCACCGTCCTGCCGAGCGTCTTTGCAAAAGCGGCCGCGGTCGCCGGCGCGGGGGTTTTGCAGGCGCGCTGCAGGCCGCGCGCGGCACGACGATCGACACGATTGCCGAGTTCCTCCTGGGTTACCCGAATCTCGCCCAAGAGTGCGACCGGGTCGAGCGAGCGATACTGATCACGCAGCCGCTTCTTCACAGCCGCGGTCACCTTGGGATGCGCCAGCGCACGTTGATAGGGCGTCGACGGGGCATGATAGCGCTTGATCACTTTCGCCCCTTCGCGGCGCTTCTCCTTCAGCTTGAACGACGGTTGGAAGAAGTTGACGTAGAGCCGCGCCGCCGCATAGAGGCGTCCCATCGTGCGCGCCGTTTCGAGGCCGTCGAAGCGGCCGTAGCCCATCAGGCGGCGCACGACGGCACCGTTCTTCTGCTCGACGAACGCCTGATCGTTCTTCTTGTAGGCACGCGAGCGTGTCACCTCGAGCTTCTGTTCGCGGCACCATGGTACGACGACATCGTTCATGAACGCGCTGTCGTTGTCGAAGTCCACGCCGCGCAAAAGCCAGGGAAACAGGCTCTGTGCGTGTTTCATCGCCTCGACCACCAACGAGCCATCGCGCGTCACCAACGGCAGGCACTCCGTCCCGCCCGTCGCGACATCGACCATCGTCAGCGTCTGGATGAACGAGCCGGTCACAGACGTGCCGCCATGGGCTACCATGTCGACCTCGCAGAAGCCGGGCGGCGGGCTGTTCCAGTCATTGAACGTGCGGATCGGAACTTCGCGCCGGATTGCCGAATAAAAGCCGGCACGTCGGCGCTTACCGCCGCTCGCCGCAATTTTCACATCGCCGAGCAGGCGGTCGATGGTTGCGGCGCTGATGGCGAGAACACGATCACGATCCGCCTGGCCAAGCTTCAATCGGCCATGTTGCTCAAGGGCCGGCAGCAAGGTCGGGATCATCACCTTGAGCCGCTTGCCGCACACCCGATCCGACGCCTCCCACAGCGCCGTCAGTGCATCCTTGATCGTCGCGTCGTATCTGCGCCTGCGCTCTCGCGGTGCTCCGACCTCGGCCGGCGCAACCGTCTCGCGTTGCCGGAGGGCGCGCACCGCATGCTTGCGATGCCAGCCCGTCGTCGCGCACAGCGCGTCGAGCATGCGCCCCTTCTCCGCCCGCTTGGCCGATCGGTAACGCTCCGTCACCGCCGACACCACCTCGCGCCGCGCGCCCATGCTGATCCTTCCCGCCATCGACGACATCGACCCGATTCGGCGACGCCGCTCCAGTCATTGGCGGGAACTTGTCCAGTAACATTCGTGATGAGGCAATGCGCACTCTCTCCGCCAGAGTACCAGAACAAGATATTGAATTTTATGCTATTTTTTCTGTAAATTTCTCTTCCCCACCCACGCGCAAACTGATTTTTTTATCCAATAGGCCCCCTATCAGGGAAAGCGCCTCTTGTTAAGAATTTGCAAAAGGCGAATTTCTGCTGTCCGAAGTGATGGCGAGACTATTTATTCTAACTCAATTTGGCTTTGAACTGACCGGACAACCCGCTCAAAGGCAGCTTTGGCGTGCCGATCGTCAGTGATCCACTCCATCGTCCAATTCGGCTGGCCCTCCAATTTTTCGAACGTTGCGACTTCGTAGGCGCCGCTGGCGCGCGACAGCGACGCCTTGAGAATTGGGTGGTCATGGACCAAGGACCAAACTCTCGCTTCGATCTCGCGTCGTGCCACCTTGACCGGATGCAGTTCGTATTTTGCCTGGAGGTCGCTGGCAATCTGGTTGAGGCGCGCGTAGCAGGCCACGGATACCTTGTCGTCCTTGCCAGCTATCCCAAAGCCCCAATGGCATCTGGGCGTGGCGTAGGGCCAAATATGAAAAGATCCTCCAGCTCGCTGCACTCGTCGTCGTTGCGCGCGGCCGCCAGCATCATCTGGCGCAGCTCCGTTTCACTCCTTCGTTCCTTGACCACCTGGCGTCTCCCTGCATTCAATTCTTGAAGCCAGCCTTCACGGATACGTTCGGGCTCGCGTCGCGCGCTTCCTTCCAAAGCGGTACATCGTGCCCCACGCGTTCTTGATCATTGATCGGCCGTGCGTCGCACAGGCGCAGCTTTTGCAGGGCCCACCTCGACGCTAGAGCTGTAAACAGTGCTATTACGTTCGAACCGAAGCGCGACGCGCCCGCCGAGCGGGGTGAGGCCGATTAAATTGCGAAGCTGGGACGCGCTTCTGATCGGCGTGCCATCGACCGCCTTTACGATGTCGCCCTTCTGCAGCCCCGCTTTCTCCGCCGGCGAACCGTTGGCGATCTCGGCGATCAGCGCGCCCTGATAGCTTTCCCTGGCCGCGAGATCGGCTGCAAGATCGCGGACGGAAATGCCGATCTGGCCGCGACGAACTTCGCCGTATTGAACAAGCTGCTCCATGACCCGGCGAGCCATGTTGATAGGGACGGCGAACCCGATTCCGACGTTACCGCCGCCAGGCGAAATGATTGCCGTGTTGATCCCGATGAGTTGTCCCCTGAGGTTTACTAAAGCGCCGCCGGAATTTCCGGGATTGATGGATGCATCGGTCTGGATGAAGTCCTCATATCCTTGCTTGCCAAGGCCGGTTCGGCCAAGAGCGCTGACAATTCCCGAAGTCACGGTCTGGCCCAAGCCAAACGGGTTTCCGATCGCGATCACGAAATCACCGACCTCGATCTTGTCGCTATCGCCCATAGGAATGGTCTTGAGGTTGCCTCTCGGCCCTTGAAGCTGAAGAACGGCGATATCGGTTGCAGGATCCCGCCCGACCAATTTTGCGTCGAACTTTCGTCCGTCCTTGGTCGTGACCTGAGCTTTTGAGATCTGTGCGACAACGTGATTGGCGGTGAGCACATAGCCGCGTTCGGCGTCGACGATCACGCCTGAGCCGGTTGCCTGCACTTCCTTTTCAAGCTGCTTGGGAAGATCAAAAAACTCCCGAAAGACGGGATCACGGTAGAGCGGATTGTCCTCCTTGACCCGCGCGTGCACCGAAATGTTGACGACCGAGGGGGTGGTTTCCTTTACCACAGGCGCGAGTGTAGGAATTTGGCCGCCCCTGATATCCGGGACCTGTGCGAGCACGGGCGAGCACGCGATAGATGCGCAAAGAAGCAACGCCCAGGCTAATCGTCGATTCACTTTTGCCGATGAGCTATCCGACATGGTCAGTAAACGAGTCTGTACAGGCGGAATTTCCGACGTCCGGACGATTACGCGCCCGGACGTTGGAAGGTGTCAGCCATTGCGATTGATCGCGATGCGGCGGACATTCTTCGCTTCGGCGGATTTCGGCACGGTTATGGTCAGGACGCCGTTCTTGAACGCGGCCGAGACTTTGTCCTCATCGACGTCCTGCAGCGGTATGCGCCGTTCGAACCGGCCATAGTATCGCTCACTGAAACGACGTGCCTTGTCTTCCGATTCCGATTTTTTCTCGCCGGAGATCGACAGAACGCCATTTGCGATTTCGAGGTTGACGTCCTTCTCGTCGAGGCCAGGCAGTTCGGCGGTGATGCGCACCTCCTTGTCGGTCTCATCGATGTCGATCTGAGGCCAGCCAAGCCCGCTCAGTCCCCGGGTCGATCCGAACGGCGCAAGATCGAACCCGCGGAATACATCGTCGAACATGCGGTTCATCTCGCGATGCAGCGTAAAAAACGGATTCACGTCGGTACCCCGGTGAATGGCGACCTCGCGTCCGCCGTTATTCCAGGGAATGAGATCATTGATACCCATGGTGTGTTCTCCTCGATTCAAGCGACTTCCGCCGCGGACAAAAGCCGCCGCGGAAGTCGGTTCGCTGATGTAAGTGTCGCTTCGCGGTCAGGCCGCCTTGCCGTCGATCTGCCGGACGTTCGAAGCGGGCGAGCCGTCGATCGAAATCCGGCGCGGCTTCATGGCCTCGGGGATCTCGCGCACCAGTTCGATCTGCAGCAGCCCGTTGTCGAACGCGGCTCCCTTGACCTGGACATAGTCCGCCAGATTGAACTGCCGCTTGAATGGCCGCGACGAAATTCCCTGGTACAGGAACTCGCGCTGTTGCTTTTCCGACTTCCGGCCCTCGACCGTCAGCACGCTTTGTTCTGCAGTGATCGCGATTTCATCGGCCGAGAAGCCCGCGACTGCCAGCGAGATCTGGTAGCGGTCTTCGCCCAGACGTTCGACGTTGCATGGGGGATAGTTGTCCTCCGTGCCGGCCTGTTGCGCGGCGTCCACAAGATCGAACAGGCGGTCAAAGCCGATGGTCGACCGCCAAAGGGGAGCAAAATCGTAGGTAGTTCTCATAGCCAAATCCTCCATTGAGCAAGATGGGTACGAGCAGGCGTCGGACACCTCCGGCGCCCGTCTCCGCCGGGCCCCGAAGGGCGCCCGGACCGCTCATCGCGGCACGCTAAAAATTAGAAAAAGCCGTTCCGATTTCAAGTGGGCCTCACGTTCATTTTCTAAGCTGTCAGGGAACGGGAATCCGCCGATTTAGTTTTGCTCGCGGTCACCCGGACTCTCTCGCGAAGGGCGATCAACCTCCGGCCAGGCACGCGAAGCCATGACTACCGCGTGTCTGGCTTTTCCACGCTCTCATTTTACGCAATATTTTCGCGCATATTGGTGAGGCCGGCCGGTACTGCGAATGTTGACGAGTTTCCGTGTCAGGACAAGCAAATGCGCGGCACCGCCGCCGATACCAGCGGTGGTGCCGCGTCTGGGCTCGTTTGCGTCTTCTTATTATCTTTATTATCTGGTTGCCATCCTGCTTAGACTTGATTCAGCATTCCAGAGACCGTTGTGGGCAGACGCCGAGTTTTTCGCCAAGCCCGGAGCGTCGAAGTCGGGTAGCCACAAGGTGTCAATTCCGGGTCCCTTCGATTCCGATCCAAAGTTCATCCATGGCATCGTATCGAGATAGGGAATGGGCGGGAGCGGTAGCTTTTCCGGAAACTTTGACGCAACTGGTCGCGCGCTGTCATTGGTCAGCGCACTCTCGTTCGCTTGACCGACTTGCGGAGCCACGAGGGCGCCCGCCAGCAAAAGTGCCAACAGCCTTTCCATCATGTTATCCTCCGTAAAAGGTTGCCGTCGGGCTCGTCCCTGGGGTTTCGGGCCTTGCGCCCAACGCTGGTCGCCGAACGCTCAACCAAAAGAAAGGTTCCCCTCCGCGAATTGCAGAGGATCCGCCTGTCATGCTGTGTCCGCAACTTCACCTTGTTGCCAAGATAAGTCGGCGTTGGCGATGCCGGCGGTATCCGCTGCCAACGCCGGCGAAGCCACACGACCTGTCTCGAACATCGCAGCCTGCAAGGCGACAAGGACTGCTTCAGTCGCTGCGACTGTGTTTGCGATCACGAGTAGAACGACCGACGGAGTAAACATGGCGATCAGTCCGGTGATCTTTTGCGGGCTTAGGAGCGCGCCTCCCTCTGCGTCATTTCTTTCGCGCGGGAAGAGGGCGGGCCATCGGCCTCATGCCGACTTGTCAGCATCGCAGCCTTTACCTTTTGAAACGCTCGCTGCTCGATCTGGCGGACCCGTTCGCGGGATACTCCATGTTCCGCGGCAAGTTCTTCAAGGGTCGCCGACTCCTCGTTCAGCCAGCGCGCGGTGAAGATGTTACGTTCGCGAGGGTTGAGGTTGGCGAGGGCGTTAGCAAGGGCCTGACGACGATGTTTGGTCTCCTGCTCCTCGGCCAACGTGATTTCACTGGTCGGCGCGGGATCGACAAGCCAGTCCAAACTTTGTCCGGCCTCATCCTCGTCGTGGATCGGTACATTCAAGGAAAGGTCTCCACGCAGACGCCGGTCCATGGTGACAACGTCTCGTTCAGCCACCTTGAGACGCTCCGCAATCAGCCTGACCTGCTCCGGACGCAGGTCGCCGTCCTGCAGCGCCGAGATTGCGCTTTTGGCCCTCCGCAGTTTGAAGAAAAGCTTCTTCTGGCTGGCGCTGGCGGCGATCTTGACTAGCGACCAGGACCGCAGGATGTACTCCTGGATGGTGGCCCTGATCCACCACATCGCATAGGTGGCAAGGCGGACGCCCCGGTCCGGATCAAACCGCTTCACGGCCTGCATCAGCCCGATGTTTCCTTCCGAGACGATTTCCGCGATCGGGAGGCCGTAGCCGCGATAGCGCATCGCTATCTTGGCGACGAGCCTGAGATGACTGGTGACTAGGTGGTACGCTGCGTCACGATCCCGATGTTCGCGCCAGCGTCTTGCGTAGGCGAACTCTTGCTCGGGCTTGAGCATGGGAAACTTGCGTATCTCGACGAGATATTTCGACAGCCCAGCGTCGACAGACGGAGCAGGTAGAGCGGCAATGTTAAGCATCTTGTACACCCCCATTGGAGCTAAGGATTGGACTCGTTTCAATTGACCTCAATTGACCGGCTCGTTCTCGCTTGATCGAGGGAGGGCACGCGCGTGGACACGCCGGCACGGGTGCGGCGGCCAGTGAGCGGCCCGGCCTTGCGGGGAGCCCGTCGAACGACCAGCCTTCAGGCCGCTTCGCGCTCGATCTGCTGGACGTCGGATGCGGACAGATTGTCGATCGGGATCCGGCGAGGCTTTATGGCGTCCGGAATCTCTCGAACCAACTCGACCTGGAGCAGGCCGTTGTCAAACCGTGCTCCCTCGACCCGGACGTGGGCGGCCAGAACGAACTGCCGCTTGAACGGCCGCGATGAAATTCCCCGATAGAGGAGTTTAGGTTGCCCGTTATTGGCCTTGCGACCTTCGACGGTGAGCACGTTCTGTTCGGCCGTTAGGGCGATGTCATCGGGGGAGAAACCGGCCAAAGCCAGCGAAATCCGATACCGGTCGTCGGACAGGCGTTCTACGTTGCAGGGTGGGTAGTTGGCTTCGCCGGCACTGCGCCGGGCCGCGTCGACCAGATCGAACACGCGGTCTAAGCCGATAGTTGACCGCCACAGGGGGCTGATGTTGTAGGTCCTCATAGCCAAATCCTCCAAGGAGCAAGATGGGTACGAGCAGGCGTCGGACACCTCCGGCGCCCGTCTCCGCCGGGCCCCGAGGGCGCCCGGACCGCTTATCGCGGCAAGAAAAAACTAGCAAATCGCCTTTTGGTTTCAAGTAGGAAATCGGGAATTTTTGTCCGAGGACTAACCCATGGTTACCGAGCCCCGGAGCACGTCTTCAAAGTTAGGCAAAGCCAACGAGGGGGGAAACGTTTCAGGGGCCCTACCGGAGGCGCGTAGCTGCGTCGGAAAACGCCGCGGCAATATCGTGGCTGGGTTTCGATCGTCAGGCGTGTAAACGCTGCAATTCCGCTTCGGCCATTTCGACCAACCGGGTGAGGCGTTGGCGATGTTCTGCAGCGAGATCCTGAGATTTAAGAAGTAGCCTGCAATGCTCGATCACTCGGCGCTGGCTCGCAGCCAGGAAGGATGGGACGCTGCGGGGCCGCTCAAACACAGGCGCCTCCGGCGGTAACCGGACGCTGGTCAGTACGTCAGACATGATCGAATAACGAGGGGGCCGGTTAGGGGATGCGATCTGCGTAATCGGTCGGAGATCGCATCCCGGTGAGTGAATGAAACTAGCTGATTGCTGGTCTCTTGCTATCGCCGTCTTCCGGCATGAGCTTGATTCCCGATGGGTCCAGGATCGGTGAAAGCAGGATGTCCACCTTCAGCGTGTTCACCCCGGCACCCCACTTCAACCAGGGCATCGAATCCAGATACGGGATCGGCGGCAGCGCGATCGTCCCGAAGGTGTTCCCCGACTTCGGCTTACTGCGCGGGCATCCACCCCCCAAGCCGCCAGCGACGGCAGGGTCAGGACCGCTGCCATCGAGGCCGTGAGAATCCCCCGGACCACGCGCTGCCCGAAGGCTTGTTTGCGTTGCTCCGCACGAGCGGAGACAATGGTTTGATCACTGATCATCTCATCCTCCAATCGGTCGAAAACTGATCCAGGCAATCGTCCCGAAGCTCAACGCGAACATGAGCCAATCCAGAACGATCGACTTGGCCATACGCGGCCTTCCCTGAACTGGTGTGTTCATCTCAGGCTCCTTCGTTATCGATATCCTTTTGTCGTTCGACGACGAGGGGAGCCCGGCCTCTAAGGCCGCGCTCCCCGACGCGCCGCAGCATGCGGTCGCGGGCTTCGGTCGAAAACTTCACGTCCTTGGCAGCCATGATTTTATTCTCCTTTCCCTTCGATGACTGTCAGCTTCTCAAGCGGCCTTCTTCAGCGAGCCGGTCTTTTCGACCACGCCCAGAAGATCGCTTTCATTCATGATCAAAAGATCCTGGCCTTCGATTTTCACTTCGGTGCCAGACCATTTTCCGAACAGGACACGGTCGCCAGGCTTTACGTCGAGCGGGACCAGTTGCCCCTGCTCGTTGCGCGCACCAGGCCCGGCGGCGATCACCTCGCCCTCCTGCGGCTTCTCTTTCGCGGTATCGGGAATGATAATGCCGCCGGCAGTCTTTTCCTCGGCATCGATACGTTGCACGACCACGCGATCGTGCAATGGACGGAAATGCATGAACATCCTCCTTTACAGTTCAGCGATGTCATAAGCCCGGCGCCAAACGGCCCCCGGGGCGAAAACGACTTGGGAGCAGCGAAAATCAGGTTCAAGAGGGCAGGTGAAAATTTTTCAAACCCGGGTCAGGCGCTATCCGGACGCCGGAGGCCAAACTGACGACGTCGGCTCATCCGCGAAACACCTGGCGAATAACGACGGGCAAAGAGCTCTGCGCGTGCGCCAGCCTTGAGGCACGGAATTATTCAGCCCAGCCTTGAAAATTGCCGCCGTTTTTCTAAGTGGATTTTTGTCCTCGAAACGAAAGGAGTTGGGAGGAAGGACATGACGGATATGAACCGACATTTTGACGAGAATGTCTATGACCTGAACGCCATTTTGCATCCCGGCACAGTCTTCGATCACCCTCGGGATGTCCTGGCTGACGCAACGCTTTCGAGAGCCGAGAAACGGGCGATCCTGGCATCCTGGGCTTCCGATGCTGCCGCGGTGACTTCGTGCCCCAGCCTGCGGGCGATACCTGGGACAAAGAACGTCGTGTCGATCGACGATATCCTGGAAGCGCTTTCCAGTCTGGATCACTCGCCGCGAACGCCACCCGGCGGCAAGCCGGCAAGGCTGAAGTCGACCGACCGAGTTGCGATGGCAGCTTGATCGACCCTCACCAAGGAGAGGAGGTGAGCAGCGCTATTTGAACGTCCCGAAATTGGAGCACTGTTCAGGATGATGGGTTACCTTCTAAGCACGATTTTCATCCTGACTGTCCTTATCGGGGGTGCAGCCGCGCAATTCCATCAGATCTGGAACAAAATGTTTCTGGCGACGTTTCGGTGACGCGCGGCCATCGCCCGCCGTTCACAACGGCGCCTGTCGCGGATAGCCAAAGGTCTTCGGACCCGCTGTTATTCACCCACTAGCGCTCGCGCGGATAGCCAAAGGCGATGGCTGCGGTTCGTCGATGATTTCAAACTGCGATGGATGACCCCTACTACGATCTGATTTTAGCCATGTTTGCATTGGCGGTCACTGCCGTCATGCTCGTGGCGGGCGAACTTTACCTCGTGACAAGGCCCGAGCCACCGGAGACCCTCACGCCGCCGGCCTCGATAGTAACATCATCCATCCGGTAACTTGGTAGCCTGCACGTAACGGCGGAAACGCGGCGGCCGATTTTACAGAGAAAAGCTGACGCCCCGCGCCGGCGGGGCCTTCTGAGGGCTACGATAGGTGAGACAATCCTGACCCGACGAGGCGAGCAATGACTGACTTGGCTAAGAAAGACCTGGTGAACGCGCTAGCCGCGCTGGTTAAGGAGCGCAGGATGTGCGCCCAGCTTCTTTCCAAACCCTATGAGCGTGGCACTTATGAAGCCACGATGGCGCGGTTTGTGGAATTCCAAACGGCGATAGAAGCCGTAGAGCGCGCCCTTGTATCGGAAGCTGACTATCCCTGACGCGAGCGCTACACGATCGGCAGAAACTGACCGCGAAGCTGGACAAGGCTTCTTCATGACGTCGACCACCGACCGCCGACTGAAATTGATGGGGCTAGAACTTGGATGAGCTACCATCGGATGCGCCGTTGGCTAGTAGCCAAGACCGTAGGTTCCCACGTGCTGGAATGAAAAACAGCTATTACATCAAAGGGGATTGACTGACACTCTCTCCGCCAGCCACGCGATTTTCGACGCCAGGCTACGATAATCTTCCATCCAGTTCGCTGGCAGAACTCGAACACGCGGCAGGTCCATTCCTTTCGCCTGCCAGATGGTGGTCCTAGATACGCTCCGACTCCTATGAAATATATAAATATATATGGAGTTTAAGCGCCAACCATGAGCCGCCGCCCGGCCTATCGCAACAACGACGCGAGTCCGAAATGCGCAACTGCGGCGGCTATCTGCAGCCTGACACACACGGACTGCCTCAGGCAGCCGTCTCGAAACCGAAGCCGTCGTCGCCGAGATGCTTCTGCAAGTGCTCGACCCGGCGCCGGATGAGGGCCGGGGTGTCGCTTGGGCCGGGAATATAAATCGGCCTGCCGTCGCGACCGAACCGGAAAGCCGCGTCGCTCGCGTCCGCACTGACGTTGCCGAAAGCCCTTTCCACCGAGGCGAAGTCCTGATGCGGCGCGAAACCGATCGATTGCGACCACTCGGCAAGGTCGCGAAGCAGTTTGCGGGCGTAGCTCGGATCGACGGGCACCATAGGGGACGCGGCGGCCGAGGCGTTCATATACAGTTCCAAAATTTCACGATCGATCGTTCTGAGCATCACGTCCTTGACGCCAAGGCAGAAGACGTCGATCAGAAACAGACTCATTGCGAAGCGATCGGACGTGGCGCCGCGCGCCAGAACTAGTGTCCCCATGCCGATGTCGAAGATGTCCTCTGTGAGCAGGCAGCGTTGAATAGGCGCCTGGGCCGCGCGCAGCGCGCGGGCCGGGAGACTTGCTTCGAACGCCTCCGCTTTCCGCTTGGCGGCCACGAGCTGTTTCTGCCGTTGCGCCTTCTTGGCTCGCTTCTGCGCCATGTTCGTCGCCATAATGTCTTCCTTTGCTGATTCGGCCACTGTTAGGATTTTAGCAGTGACGAAGTCGTCGAAGTCACGGCGGCGGGACAAATAAATCTAGGAACAAGTCTCCGAAGTTGTGCAATGGAGGCAAGAAGGTTCCGGTTGCATTATTGCGCATCCGCCAGAGCCTGCGGCTCGACCAGCAGACCCTGTCGTTCGTAACGGCCACGGGTCCTGCTGAAGCGCACGACGACGGCATATCGGCTGCTGTTCGTTTTCGCGCGCCGCGTGAGCACGGCATCGCCCGCCGGCAGGTACTCGAGATCATCGAGACCAACACAGCGCAAGCAGGCCGGACCGGGTGTCTCCATCATCAATAGACTGCCGGAGCCGCCGCACCGATGGCATGTCCAGTCGTCGTTCAATGGCTGGATCACCACCAGCTCCGGGGCGCGGTTGGCCTTCTGCGCCAGACGCTCGCGCTTCTTCTCTGAAAGCTTCGGCGAGACCCAATGGGTCCGATAGGACGCCTCAATCGAAGCATTTCCGCTCCGGCTGAAGCGCAGCGTCTGACGGCGCGGCGTGCGCGCGACATAGGCCGTCGTGCTTGCGGTCAATCCCCGGCCCGTCGCCCAGGATCGGAAAAGCTTCATCGCTTCGGAGATGCGCGGCAGATTGCTCCGGATGACCCGTTCCAAGCAATCAACCTGCCCGCGACGCCAGCTCTCCACCGCTTGCGGGTCAAGCCACCTGATTCCGATGAGTACGTCGATCGCGCTTACAAAATCCCGAACGGCAAGTGCCGCTTCGGCCGCCTTGGCGACGCGATCGGCAAGTGGAACCTTGTTTTTCCGGCTCATTCTGCAGTCGGACTCACTGTTCGGTGCGATGCAAGGCCAACATCATCCACCCAGCGCCGATACATGCTCTAGATCCTGCCGGCGCTGCTTCGCGCGCCGTTCGTGGCTGGCCTGGTTCTTGGTAGCGACCACCGTATGGGGACTACCGTGCCTTTCCGTCGTGAGATCAAGGTCACATGCTGCGCTTCGAACGCTTTGCTCGACATGGGTCCTCCGGTCCTGGACCGCCTTCAGGCGCCATTGCTGTTGATCCGGCGCAACCAGGAAGGCGCCGAGTCCATGGCAGTCGGCGCACGTGCATTTCAGCGGGTTGGTTCTGGTCCAATCCCGTGGTGCGTCCAGCGGCTGCGCGATGCGCTGGCGGAGATGGTCGAGGGCGGCCTCTCGAAGCCGCCCCAGCGCCGGCCAAGCCATGCTTTCCACCAACTTGGCAAACGAGAGAGCAGCGGGGACCAGCACGTCATCCGGCCCATATGTCTTCGGCCGAGCCAGCAGGTGCTCGATCGCACGCGTCGCGAGGCCCACCTCGATCCGGCTCGTCGCCGTCAGAAGATCTACGACGAAACCCGGCTTCACCGGCTTTGGCCGAGCCCAAGTACCTGCGTCCGCCCGCCCCATCGCGTCACCCGGCAACGCATCAATCAAGGCTGTGCCGATCTGCTCCAGGTTGCCCACCGCCCCCGCCGGCGCCGAGACGCAGTGCGAGAGCAGATCGCCGCAGGCGCTGAGATTGGCCGGAGCGTTACGCCGGACGATCCGGACCAATATCTCCGTTGCACGCGCGGTGGGAAGAAGGGCGACGGCGCGAACGATCGCTCCATTGTCGGACGCGGCGTAATGGCCTTCGGCCGACAGCTCGGCGAGAAATGTATCGATGCGTCCCACGTTGCCAAGCCGGACTTGTAAATCGAGCATCCGGCCAGCATCGGCGTCATCGTCCACCCGCCACGGCGAGCGTGGCCAGGAGCGCAGCATGTGCCCCGAGAGCTCATCGGCTTCGCGCCACAATGGCGTCTCGATCGATGTGTTGCTCGTCTCCCAACGCACCGTGAGATCTTGGAGATACGGCAGCGTCGTGCCGAGGCCGGCCTGGTTCAGCACCGCGAGCCTTCGCGCTGCCGGCCACAATACGAAACCGGCGCGGCGATAGGTGCGCTCGAAGGACGCACCTTCATTGCCCGTCGCCTCGTGAAAATGCTGCTCGTCCGGCGTCAGATTCTCGAAAGCATCGGGCGGACATAGTTCGTCCTCGTCGAAGGGAAAATCGCCGAACCCGGCCTCGCCGCCGTCTGGACGCCGCCACTCGGACAGGATCAGGGCCCGGTCGAAGACCTCGGAAACCTCGAACCCGTCTTCATCTTCGTCCTCCTCCTCGCCTCGACTCCAGCGGCGGCGACGGCCGTAATAGAGGGCATGTTCGGCGCTGCCACTCTCCTCGACCGACACGAGGGCAAGGTGGAGATCGCAATCCGCTTCCGCGGCGGCCCTGACCAGCACGGACGCCACGCCCGCATCGGCACCCTTGAGTGCACTGAACGACAGCTCGGCTGGCGTATAGGCGTGCTCCAAGGGCAGAATCAACTTATCGGGCTCGTCCTGAGCGCTCGTCCAGTTCCGCAGCAATTCCACCACTCGCCCGTGCTCCGTCCGATAGTCGGGTGCCTTCAGTGCGCGCCCCTTGCCGATGAAACGCAAATTATAGACGAGGGTCAGGCGACATCCCGTTTCAACGGGACGCACCTCATGCACGCAGTCGGCATAGAAAGCCGCGAAGCCGATCTCCGACGGCTCCTCCGGACGCAGGTCGAGCACCACCTCCCGGCCGAGATGCTTGACGATCAACTCGCCGCCGCTATGGGCCGAGGGCAGCACGAGCACCAACGTCGCGAACATGCCGGGAACCTTCTCGGTATCGCGGTGGTCGATGAAAAAGCTGCCGGTATCGTAGACAAGAAGCTTATAGAAGTCGGCCGCAACCGGATCGCCCACACCGAGCCCGTGGGCCATGTCGGCGACCAGGCCGGCCAAGGTCTTGTCCCAGTGACGCCCTCCGATCCGAACCTTGGCGGTATCGACCTGCCGGGTTCTCCGGACTTCGCGATCGACCACCGTCTCCTCGCCCCGCCCATAAGGGGCTGCCTGCGCGATTGCGACGAGCTGCTCGGCTTGGACGGGCAGGATCGGAAAGGCGAGCCTGCCCACGCCCTCGACGTCGATCGTCGGCATGAAGATTTCGCGAATTCCGCCGACGCAGAAGTCGCCGGGACGCTCAACGGATCGCAGGCCGTTGAGCAACTTGGCACCGATCGACGACATGATAATTCCCCGGCAAGCTTGATGGCGTTTCGTGAGTGATCGTCAAGTCAACGTGCTAGCCCTTCAAGAAATGATGCGCAGCGAACGCACGCGCGAAAAATCGCGGTCATGCGTCGCCAGAGCGGCTGCGTTGATCGCCAGCGCGCTGGCTGCTTGAACGGCGTCTGCGAGCTTAAGGCGGAGTGACGCCCGCAGTCTCGCAGCGCTTTCCGCAATATCGACATCAAGCGCAATCGGTTGCCACGATTCGAGGATCGCACGGTAACGCCTCGCGAGCGCGTCATCACCTGCCTGCAAAGGCCCGCCTAGCACTTCGGCGATGGTAATGGTCGTTACGGCGAAGCGCAGGCGCCCAGTTCCGTGGGCTTCGAACAGCGGCTTGAAGCGCGGCCCGAATTTCGAGTGTCCCTCGAGAAAATAGATGACGGGTGCCGAATCGACGAGAACCAGAGCACCCTCCGGCAGATCCGAGAGATCTAACGGCTCCATTCGTCGCGCAGCTTTCGAAGCGTGCGGGTACTATTCTTTCCCCATAGACCGCGACCGGATCCTGAGACGGGCATCAATGGCTGCTGGCGAACGGCAGCGCCATACGCCTCGATTGGCACCAATGCTGCGACTGGACGGCCATGTCTGGTAATGATTGTCGAACGGCCCTTCTCGGCTGCCTCGAGAAGATCCGGAAGCTGATTGCGAGCTTCTTCCGCGCCCTTGCGCAAGATGGTATTCACCATAATGTTTGCCTCCGGAGCAACCGTACAGCACCGTACGGAAGTAGTCAATGACACGCGGCCGCCAGCCCGACCGGGAAAATGACGACAAAGGACGCCACCACGGCGGCAATGATCCCCTCAATACGTTGCCTTGCGGAGCCGCCCGATGGTTCCTTCAAGCCGCCGACCGCAATTGAAGCTTGGGTGAGCCGCGATCAGCTTGAGACCGAAGGGTCGAACTATCGGCAAAGCCGGCAACTTGAGCTGCTGCCGGTTTGATGGACACCGGGATTAGGTGTTTTATCAAGCCGGAGGTAGGCCATGCAGAGACGGAAGTTCAGTCGCGAGTTCAAGATCGAGCATGCGGACTAGAGTTTAGCACCGGCCCCACGGAGAGTCGGCACGAGCCGCATCACACACAATCGTTTTGGAGAACGAGCCACCAAACCATCTGCTCGTCAACGAGCCATCCTTGTCGATCCAGGGCACCGGCGGCAATGTCGGCAGGTAGGATGCATACGGCATCACTTTCGCAAGCGTCACCCTGTACGGAAACCGAGCGAGGAAAGCCTTGTTCATTCCGCCGTCAAGTCCGCTGTATTTCGGGGCCGCCGGCACGTTGTCTTCAACCAATTTCGCGTAGGCGCGCTCGTCGGCGCGCCGTTTTTCCTGCGCCTGCCGCGCGATGTCCGGATTGACGACGAAGGGGGGACATTTTTCGGTCGCGTTGAACACGAGCGGGCGCGGCGAATTCGCCGGTGGTTGCGCATCGAATACATAGCGGCGGTTGCACACGTCTACCCTGGGTTCGAGTTGCGTCGTCTCGAAGTGGTCGTTGCCGACCTTGAGCATTTTCCAGAAGGCCAGGTTGGGACTGTTTCGGTGCCGCGCCAGATTCGCCGGCGTCAGGCGGAACGGATAGGCCTGGACCTGGAACGACGGCCGGCCGCTGAGGGAGTCGCGGGCCAGCGAATAGATTTCGCTGATCTGTTCGTCGGTCATGGCATAGCAACCGGCCGACAGGCAGTCGCCGTGGATCATGAGGAAGCTGCCGCTGCGTTTGTTCGCTCTGTCAAAACTGTTGGGGAAGCCGAAGTTGATTGAAAGATGGAAGTTGGAGTTGGGATTCATCAACTCGGGCGTGATCGTATAAAACCCTTCCGGCGCCTGCCGGTCGCCCTCGTACAATTTCGGCCCGAGATCGCCCGACCACCGGCAGATCGGATAGGTCTT
>OEIU01000333.1_pt1 | contig 47031 bp, 53 predicted proteins | sample 1539221 | NCBI WGS metagenome assembly OEIU01 (sample SAMN03792071, study PRJEB22550) | activated sludge metagenome | feature: wastewater treatment plant; material: activated sludge; isolation source: Wastewater treatment plant of a petroleum refinery complex | place: Argentina: Zarate | collected... | reverse complement strand
CGGCCGCCCCTCGTTTGCTAAAGTTAAAGCTCTGGGGACAGCCCAAAACGGCCGGGCCGAGGGGGATCGGGGGAAGGGGGAATGTATACACACCCGCCGGCAGCATCCTCTCAGGCGTGCTCATCACGGGCGTCGACGCGCCCACGGGTTTGGAATCGAAGCGCGACCCCATTCCGGCGCTGATGCGCGTTCAGCACGACGCGATTCTGCCGAACCGATTCAAGTCTGATGTTCGTGAGTGTTTCGTGATCTTCGGGGCGACGGGAGATCTGTCCACCGAGCGCGCGCTGATGCGAGCGGAGACGTTGTCATGCATTCGACGCGACGGTGGCGTCATCGAAACGCAGCTCGACGCATGGGCTATGGGTGATGACGGCAAAGCGGGAGTGCGCGGCCGATTGGTATCGCGCAATGGTTCGCTCGTCGCAAAGGCCGCGTTCGCAAGCTTCGCTGAAGCACTCTCGCAGATCTTCCGTCCAGTGGCTCTGCAGGGCTTGAACACATCTCCTGGTCGCACGACGGAGTTTCAGGCGCCGGATACGGCGGAAGCGCTGGAAGCAGCGGGCTACGCGGGTTTTGGCGGAGCGATGCGGCGCCTCTCTGACTACTTCGTCGACCTGGCGGACGAGATTGTTCCGTTCGTGGAAGTGGATGCCGCGCGTCAGGTCGAAGCCGTTCTCATCAAAGGTGTGACTCTCAAGGTGCGGCCGTAATGAGTAGAACTCTTTTCGCTTCTGTATTGGGTGTGGCGTTTGCTCTCAGCTCGATGCCGGATGTGGCAAGTGCCGCCGATGCGTTTCCGCGCGACTACCTCCAAGGGATCAAGTCCATGCAGCAGCTGCCTGCGGAAGGCTTTCACGTCGTCGAGTCGAACGACGGTCGCTTCATGCTGGTGTCCACCAATGGGCACTACGTAATTCTGAACCCGAAAATTCTCGACATGTGGAATCAGGTCGAAGTGAAGTCGGTGTCCGATCTCAAAGCGAGTGATCGCATTCCGTTGAGCCGCATGGGGTTGTCCGCGGACAAGCTCGGCGGCGTCACTCTCGGGGACAAATCGCAAGCGAAGCGCACCACAGTCTTTCTCGATCCGGCGTCTCCGGAGAGCAGCAAGGTTCTTCCCGCCGTACGCGAGCTCGCCTCGAAACAGCGCGTGGACGTCGTGTTCTTTCCAGCGGCAGAGAACCGTACCGACACGACCCGCGCGCTCGTGTGCGATCAAGAAGCCGCAATGCGCTTCGTTGAGCGAGGACAGCTTCCCGCTCCGCGCAGCGCGTCCGATGGCTGCGGCAACGAAGCCATGCAGCGAACGCGCGTGACCATCCAACTGCTGGGCATCGAGGTGCTGCCGTTCACCGTCGCGCCCAATGGCGCCACCGTGATCGGAACGCCCAAGGACTATGTCGCGCTGGTGAACAAGAACCTGGAGTGATTCATGAACAACGTGCGCATGCGTATTGCGTCGATCAGCGCGCTGCTTTTGCTGAGTGCGTGCTCGACGGTGGGTGAGAAGGATTTCGCATGTCCGGGCCGTCCGGCAGGTGTGCGCTGTATGAGCGCGACCGAGGTTTATAACGCGACGCACACCGCGGGCCGCGTCGAAGCCACCTCGGCCGTAGCGCTTGGGGATGATCCAGCGAAGGCGGAGAAGTCTCGCGCGAAGACGGCGAAGGCCGATGACAAGCATGCCGGTCATTCCCATCCGCAAGTACCTGCGGCCGCGCCACCGGCTCCGGCAATACCCGCGCCCGCTCAGCAACCGAATCTGCTGGTGTCGAACGCACTGATTCCGGCGGTGCAGAAACCGATTCCGATCCGCACACCTGCGCAAGTGATGCGCGTGTGGATTGCGCCGTGGGAGAACAGCGGTGGTGTGTTGAAGGGGGGCGGTTACGGTTTTATCGAGGTCGAGTCGCGCCGATGGATTGTCGGCGAGTCGGACCCATCAGTTCAGCCTGTACGGTATTTCTCGATCCAGAACGCAAAGGTGGACTCGAAGGAACCCGTCGGCAAAGGCCAGACCGAGCAGAAAGCTGCGAGCGCTGGTTCGAGTGAGCGTGTAAAGCGACCCAACTCATCTTTGTCGAACTAAAGGAGTTTCACATGAAGTCTGCCTCTGTCATGTCGCGACTGCGACTCATCGTTGCTGCGCTCTTTGCCGTGTCCCTCATGCCGGCGATCTCACTCGCCGGTACGGGCGGCGCCGAGTTCAACGGTGCCTACACCACGGTGACCGACTGGTTGACGGGCGATCTCGGCCGCTTGATCGCGGCTGCGCTGCTCGTCGTCGGTCTCGTCATGGGTGTGATGCGCCAGTCGATCATGGCCGCCGTTCCCGCGATCGCATGCGGGCTCGTCGCGACGCTCGCGCCGGGAATCATCGACACGGTGGTGACCGCAGTCATCTGAGCGCAGGTGAACGCAGCGGCGGTCTCAACATGCCGCTGTCGTTTTGAGCAATGAGCCTCCCTGGTCGGGCGCGTCGTGCGCCCCACCAGGGAGTAACTCGGATCGGTGATCGACGCGCATACGCGCGATTAATGCATTCCAGTTTTCTTGCGTCCTTCGGAGTGTCCACATGGAGATCAGTGAACGGCAGCAGCGGCTCTTAGAGCGCGAAACGCCCAACACATTGCTTTCGGCGCTGGCATACAGCGAAGAAGACGGCACCTACTTCCACGCGGACGGCACGCTGGGATTCGCGCTGCTGTGCTATCCGATCGTCGGCGTCGAGGAACGCATCCTCCAGCAGCTGCAGGTGCTGCTGTCGCAGCAGTATCCGAAGAACACGGTGCTTCAGCTCTCGATGTGGACCAATCCTGATATCGAAGAGTCGTTGATTCGAATGAAGGCCCTACGCGTTCCCGCGAAGGGCGAACAGTTGTCATTTGGCAGGCGCGTTGCGTCATCGCTCGTGTTCAGCCGAGCCGATTGGTTGCGCCACCACACCCGGGAACGCATCAGCGAGTATCTGCCCGCGTGTTTACGTGACATCCAAGTGGTTGTCTCTCTCAAAGTGCCATGCGGCGGGGCCCTGCCGAGCCAGGCGGAGCACGAGCTCATCGGCCGGCTGAAACGCTCGACGACGCAGGTGCTGACTACGCTCGGCATGGCGCCTCGGACACTCGATCCAGAGCGCTACCTACGTCTAATGGGATCGATCCTGAACTGGGACCCCGAAGCGTCCTGGCGAACGCAAGCACTGCTCTACGATGAAAAGCGCCCGGTCCGCGATCAGATCTTCGATCCCGAGACGACCGTCAGCGTCACGGAACAAGGGCTGAGCGTCGGCAACCAGCATGTCGCGACGTTCTGCGTGAAGCGGTTGCCGGAGTACGTGCATCTCACGCAGGCGGCGCAATTCCTGGGCGACGCGAAGCTCGGTGCGCGTGGCATCCGGGAAAACATCCTCATCACCTTGAACGTGCTCTTCCCGGATGCCGAGCAGTCGCGCACCGCGATGACCGCCAAAAAGAACACGACGACGTGGCAGCGGATGGGACCGCTCGCGAAGTACATGCCGAGACTGCAACGGCAGAAGGAGGATTTCGACACGCTCTTCGATGCCATCGAGGATGGCGATCGTGTCGTGCAGGCGTACCTGTCCTTTTGCCTGTTCGCGCGCAATGAAGAGGATCTGGAAGGCGCGAAGGGCAATCTGCTCACGTACTACCGCGAGCTCGGCTACCGCTTGCAGCAGGATCGATTCATCGCGGTGCCGGTGTTCTTCAATGCGCTGCCGATGAATGCGGACCCGTCCGCGGCGCGCAATCTCGTGCGATATCGCACGATGGCCGGACGCCACGCGGTGCAGTTGATGCCGGTAGTGGGCGACTGGAAGGGAACGGGCAATCCGGTCATGACGCTGCAATCCAGAAACGGACAGCTGATGTCGGTTGATCTGTTCGACTCGCAAACGAACTACTCCGCAGTTGTCGCGGCCGAATCGGGCTCAGGCAAGAGCTTCTTTGTGAACTTCCTGGTCACGAACTACATGTCGCTCGGCGCGGATATCTACCTGATCGAGGTGGGTCGCTCTTTCAAGAATCTCTGCCACACGTTGCGAGGTGAGCACCTGGAGTTCACGGCAGAGAGCAACCTGTCGATGAGCCCATTCTCGGCGATCGAGAAGTACGACGAGCAGAGCGACCTGCTGAATGCAGCCATCATCAGCATGGTCTCGCCGAAGGGACAGATCAGCGAGTACCAGGAAGCCGCGCTTCAGAAGGAGATCGCGGAGCTGTTCAAGGAGCGTGGCAAGGCCGCGACGATCGATGAGCTTGCGGCGCGCCTCGAGCAGTGCCGCGATCTCGACGGGAAGCTCGATTCACGTGTGAATGATCTCGGCAAACAGCTCTTTGCGTTCACGAGCAAAGGCGAGCACGGACGCTGGTTCAACAAGCCGGCGACGGTCACGTTCAACAGCTCGTTCACCGTGCTCGAGCTCGAGGACCTCAAGGGCCGGCCGCACCTGATGAAGGTCGTGCTCGTTCAGCTGATGGCGATCATTCAGCGCGCGATGTACCTGAGCGACGCCTCTCGGCCGAAGCTCCTCATCATTGACGAGGGCTGGGAGCTCATCACGTCCGGCCCCGAGGGCAAATTCATCGAGAAGGGATGCCGGCAGTTGCGCAAGTACCGCGGAGCCGCGGTCCTCATGCTCCAGTCCGTCAACGATCTGTACAAGACTGAGGTTGGTGAAGCGATCTGGGAGAACACCGCCAACAAATTCCTGCTCGGACAGACTCCCGAGGCGGTCGAGAAACTCGTCAAGACGGGACGACTCGCGATGCACGAAGACGCGATCGAAGTGCTTCGCGGCGTTCGCACCGAGAAGGGCGTGTTCAGCGAGATCTTCATGCGCACCGGCCGCGGCGCGGGCATCGCACGCTTCGTCGTCGATATGAAAACAGCGTTGCTGTACTCGACGGATCCGAACGACAAGCAGGCATTGGCGTCGCGCTTGAGTCGAGGGCTCTCGCTCGAAGAGGCAATCGCGGACGTCGTGGCGAGTCGAACACAAAGGCTCGCGAAGGCGAGCTAGCTAAGGGGGGTGAGGTCCTATGCACAGCGGGTTGCTCTCCGTCTTGATCGCGGCCGTGGCCGGCGCCATCGGTGGCGTCGCATACGAGCGCTTCTCGACGCCGCCTCAGCGGTTAGTCGTTGTCGACATGGAGGAGATGCTGAAGCCCCTCGCGACCGATCCGGCCCTCGACGACAACGAACGCAAGGTGCGCGCGAAGCTCATCGCTGAGGCGATTGCCAAATCCGCGGACGATCTCGTGCAACAAGGTTTCATCGTGCTCGATGGCTCAGCAGTGCTGCGAGCGCCGAAGGACATCTATGTCGAACCCTGAAGTGCGCGAGCCCCTCACGTGGGGCGTCGCTAGCAAACGGCTCATCAAGTTGTTGGTCGTGGCCGCGATCATTGGCCTGCCACTGCTGTACATGCAGGGACGCTACAAAGTGGTGTTCGATAACGTCAAAGGCGCGAACTGCCTTCCGTACTCCGTATTCCTGATCGATCTCCGTGACAGGGATGTTACCCGCGGCGACTACGTAGCATTCGCGGCCGACCAGATGGAGCCGTTCTACAAGAAGGGTACGCCGGCGGTGAAGATCATGGCTGGCGTTCCAGGCGATCGCGTCGCGGTCACGGAGCAAGGCATCTCCATCAACGGCAGGCACTGGGGACCGCTCACGCATGTGCAGCCGGGCGAAAAGCTGCGCGAGATGGGTCGCAGGCTCGATGAATTCCTGCGCGACGAGCAAATCCCGACCGGGCAGTTCGCGATGCTAGGGACTTACGAGCGCAGCTTCGACTCACGTTACTGGGGATACATCCGCCATGATCAAATCATCGGTCGCGCGGTTCCTCTCTGGTAGCGCGTGCCTCGTGCTCGCGCTTGCGAGCATGACGGCTGCTGCGACCGAGGAGGACGAGGCCTGGCTCGAGCGCTCAAGAGCGATTCTCGATCGCGCGCAGGAGGAGGGCGCGCCTGACTGGCTGCGAACGCAACCCAGCGATCAGGCGATCGCAGTGGCCGAGGGAATCGCGGACGCCTCGGTGCCGCAGGAGTTGCGCGAGCGAAGAGAGCAGCAGCGCGGGATCAGTTCACACAAGACGCTGATCTTCGGCTCTCTGTCATTACCTCGTGCGACGCTCATCGCTCTGCTCGAAGAAGCAACGGCGCCCGACGTGACGTTCGTGCTGCGCGGCGTGCCAGAAGGCAAAAGCATCCAGGATCTCGCCCGGCAGCTTGGCAAGCTCGCCAAAGCCGAGTTGGGCGATCGCGTTCCCAACATCATTGTGGATCCGACTCGGTTCAAGCGTCACGCCGTGACCGTCGTGCCGACCATGGTCACGTTTGTCCGCCCTCCACATGAGGTGCGCATCGAGGGCGACGTCACGTTGAATCTGTTCCGTCGCCTGGCCAGCACGGCCGCGAAGAACGAGAACGTGAGTCTGCCGCGCCGGGGCACGGTTCATGAGATCCGAGAGGCAGATCTCGTCGTCGAGATGCAGCGCCGGCTCGCGTCAATAGACTGGCAGGCGGAGAAGGCCAAAGCGGTTGAACGATTCTGGAAGAAGAAGAGCGACTTCGTGCACCTGCCGGATGTGAAGGAAGCACGCGAGTACGCGATCGATCCCTCCGTACGAGTGACCGAAGACCTGCACGACGCGAAAGGCGCAGTGCTGGTACGTGCCGGCGAGACAATCAATCCGTTGTCATGGACGACGCTGTCGAAGACGGTCATTGCATTTCGCGGCACGGACCCGCGGCATGTGAAGAAAGCGCTCGAGGAAGCGAACCGGGTAAGAGCGACAGGGCGGGGCGTCATCCTGCTCACATCCACCGTCGACGTCGATCGCGCATGGGAGTTCCTGACCGAGCTCGAGCGTGAGCTCAAGGGCACGGTCTATGTGCTGCCCCGCGTGTTGGCGGAGCGCTTCCAGATCCAACGCTTGCCGGCGGCGGTATCGACTCGCGGAAGTCAGTTGCTCGTGCGCGAGATCGCGCTGGGAGAAACGTCGTGAGCAAGCTCTGTTTACGCGTCGTCGCTGTTCTCGTCGCCCTTGGATTCGGTCTTCAGGCGCGCGCACAGGTCACGACAACCGATCCGAACGACATCATGTGTCCTGACGGTGAGGTATGGGGCTCGGGTCTCGTTACGAACATTTGCTGGTCTTGCCTGTTCCCCATGCGGATCATGGGCGCGGCGCAGATGGGTGAAGGAGAGGTGCCCGAGGAAGCTTCCGAGGAGGCCATCTGCTTCTGCGAGGGAAATGGCGGTGTGCCCGAGGTGGGTTTCACGCTGGGGATGTGGTCGCCGACCGCGCTGGTCGAGCTCGTGCGCAAGCCCTACTGCTCACCGGCGTTGGGCGGCACGACCATCCGAGAATCGTACCGGCTGTGGGGAATGAAGGACGGATCTGACGGCGGAAGTGCCAGCAATCAGTTCTACAACTTCCACTGGTTCTCCTTCCCGCTCTACGAGATCTTGGAGCTGCTGCTGGCCCCGGAGTGCAACGCGGGCGGATTCTCCGATTTCGACCTCTTATATATGAGTGAGATCGACCCGACCTGGGTCGAAGACGAGCTCGCCGTTTTTACACAGCCCGAAGTCGCGGTTGCAGCAAATCCACTCCTTCAGGCTGCTTGTCCCGCGGACTGCGCCGCCACGACTTTCGGCAACCCCATCGATCGGATGTGGTGGTGCGCCGGGTGCTGGGGAAATCTCTACCCGTTCACCGGAAACGTTCCTGCCGGTGGCAGTCCGCCTCGCGTCACTAGCTTGCTTGCAACACGCGCACTGGCTTCGCTCCATCGTCGAGGCCTTGCCTGGCGCACGATCGGCGATGACGCGCTTTGCGGCGGCGAGATCTATCCGATGATGCCGAAGCAGCAGTACAAAATGTCGCAGCTCTATCCGCTGCCCGAAGCCGACAACTCCACGCGCATCCCAACGCCGGCAACGACAGGCACGGGCGTGCCCCAGATCGACGACTACCAGTGGACCCAGAGCTGCTGCCACAACATCGGCGTGCCCACTTTCCTGTGGGGCGAATGGCGAAACATTCCATCGATCGGCGAGGACTTCGTGTACGTGCTGTGGCGCTGGACGGATTGCTGTCTGCGCTGAAGAGGAGTGAAGGCCCGTGGAAGCACAAACCTTGATGGGAACGGACACGACGGTCGAGCAATGCTGGGACGAAGTAGACGCCGCCTACGCGCGCGCGAAGCAGATCGTCGGCAAGGATCGGAAGCGCATCATCTGGATGCACGTTGTCGATGCGTACATCGTACTCGCGCGCGCTGCGGTGACTGCTGCGCTCACTCTCGTCACAGCAATCGTTTTCTACGCAATGCTTCGTTGGCCGGAAGTCCGTTCCGCCACCGATGCAGTCGACTCGCGTGTCTTGTGGACACCGTTCTGGATCCTCTTCGCCATCTATCTAACCTTTGATGCGGGCCGGTTTACTCGGACCTATGGCGCAGAAGTATCCAAATTCGCATCAGAGATCCTCGAGCGAGAACGCATACGGGCCGAGATAGACAAGCGAGTGGCGCTAGCGCTCGAGAAGCATGCTCTTCAGAGCGCGGGCTCTGAGGGAGACCTTTGACGTGAGCACCAGGCGCGCAACGCTTCTCATGGGTGCGAAGCGAGTCATTTGCGGACTCGTGTCGATCGCGATCGTGACTCAGCCGATGTACGTCACCTATCTGACGGCAACCGCTCTCGGTCTGATGGCGTCTCCCATGATGGCGTTCGCGCAAGCGCCACCGCCGCGGCCGCCAGGTTCGCAAGAAGGTGAGGACTTCGGACGTTCCTTGCTGACCGGTCCTACGACTGATGGAACGAGCATCTACTTCCAGGGTCAGTCAGGCGCCGAATCCATCGACGCCACGCAGCTGTTTCAATCAAGCGGTAGCCAGGACGACGTGACCGCCATGATGGACGCCTTCGGCGATCACCCGGCGGCGTTGGCGATCAGTTCCGCCGTGTCGGGGCGCATGGAAGGGGAGGCCTCCGCACAAGCAGAAGCCGTGCGGACCGTCCGTGACAGCGCGACATCGCGATCGCATCCGGACATGAGCACCGATCCGTCGATGGTGCGCTCAATGGAGATCCTTGACGGGGATGACCCGATCTTCGACACGTTCTTCGGTGAATGCGAGTCAGTCGAGATTCCCACCGGATCTGGAAGCTCAACGCACGTTGAGGACTTACGATTCTGCAATCGCGTCGTGCTGCCGGAAGAGAGCTGCGAGGTCGTGCACGAATACGACGCAGGTCTGGTGCAGCTCATCGGTGGCGATGGAGGTGTCGCATCGTGTGGCCCGGGGTGTCTCGACGTCTTCGTCGGGCGTGTGGGCAACAACTACTGGGCCGGTCGCTGCACGATCTTCGAACAGAATGTCTCTGTTCAAGTCGACAACCCTGCTGCAATTACGAGCGCACGGCTCGAGCAAGCGATTTGGGACGACTACATGCAGATCTACCTGGCAGACGATCTCGTCTGGCAGGGACCGAACGCCAACTTCCCGCCTGAAACCGGCGGACCGTGCGAGCTACGCACGAACTGGAACGTGAATCCGGGTGTGGATCTCACTGCCGCGTTTCAGGAGGAAGGCGTTCTCAATTTTCGAATTCGCGTGTCGGTGTACGGCAATGGCGAGGGCTACGCGCGAATCAGGCTGCTCTACGACGAAGCGGCGTTGGTTACTCAAGACCAGTGGTACTACGGCCCTGAGTGCGAGGCCTTGATCGGCGGTATCAACGATGGCGCGTGCCAAGTAACAGAACTTCAATGTGTCGATGGACCGGCGATGGATGTGCCGTGCATCAACATCAATGGTTTCCCCATCTGCCAAGAGACGCTTTCGCCCGGGCCGCTGCCGGGCTATTCGTCCCTCTGTCGCCGCGGCACGATCAACGCGAACTGCCGGCCGTTCAACGGCGAACTCGAGTGCTTCACGGATGCGCAGGGAGTTCTTCGTTGTCCGGTGAACGAAGGCGGCAACCCTAACGGATGCGCACAGTTCGAGACGAACCCTGAGTGCGCATACGTGAGGTCGACGTGTCTTCCTGGAGCGATGGGCGAGTCGGGGACCTGCTATGCATGGGGCGAGACGTGGGATTGCGGTTACGACGTTGGATTGCCCGGCGGCTCGACGACTACGGTTACATGTGATGGGCCGATTCGTTGCATGGGAGATGAGTGCATCACACCCACGCGCGAAACGAATCCCGATTTTGCTGCGGCCGCCGGCGCGCTGACCGCGATGACGTTCATGTCGATGGAGATGGACTGTCCCGACAACAATCTTCTGTTGTGCGAGATCTTTGCGGGCGAAGCAATGGAGTGCAAGCAAGCACTCGGCGGATATCAAGACTGCTGCAACATGCCAGTCGGCGTGAGCTTGTCCGACTACCTTCAGCTCACGATGGCCAGCTACGACTTGGCTCAGAAAATGCAACTGGGCGAGATCCTCGCGAACGCCGGGATGAATGTTCCCGGCGCATGGAGCGCGGTTCAAAACTTTGCGGCGGAAAGCTGGAGCACGATTACTCAGCCGTTCACTTCGGCGTGGGGAAGTTTGACTCAGAGCTACGGTGGAGCCGCGGTTGAGGCGATCGAGTCGTTCAGCCTGGAAGCGCTAAAGCAAGAGATGGTCACAGCGACAGCAGAGTTTGTCGCCGAAACATTTGGTGCCGAAGTAGCTGGCATGTTCTTTGGTGGAACGACAGACGCCGCGACAGGGGAGTTCATCGCAAACGGCGCGTTAAGCGAAGGATTCGCTGCGGTATTGAACGTGATCGCCTGGGTGTACGCCATCTACCTCATTCTCAACATTCTCATAGACATCATCTGGGAGTGCGAGGAAGAGGAGTTCATGTTGTCAGCGAAGCGCGAACTGCAGTCATGCAATCGCCTTGGTCAGTACTGCGCGTCCGACAGCGTGTTCGGTTGCGTCGAGACGCGCGACGTCTACTGCTGCTACGACTCTCCGCTTGCGCGAATCGTGATGGAGAGTGCGACAACGCAGTTCACGATCGACACCGGTCCGCTTGAGGCCGCGCAATGTCCTGGCCTTACGATCGAACAGCTTCAGGCATTGGATTGGGAGCAAGTCGATCTCGAGCAGTGGTACGGCATTCTTGCAGCCAACGGAGTCATCCCGCAGTCGGCGCCACAGTTCGATACAGACTATGCGCTCGATAACGTCACCCGAAATTCGTCTGCGCGGTTCCCTGCGCCGAGTGCGCCGGAGCGCATCCAGGACCAGGTGGATGCCGCTGAGTACTTCGATGAAGCACGCGAGGACATCCGGGAGGATCTATGGTCAACCGCTGGAGACTGACGCTCCTTGCGTTCTGCTTTGTGTCGAGCGCAATCCTCGCGGCGGAGGAACCGGGTGTTCCACCGTACTACGCAGAGAAAGAGCGTGGCTGGTATTGGAGGGAACCGATTCCTCTCCCGGAGCCGGAGACCAAGGCGGAAGAGCCTAGCTCGGAACACGTATCGCCGCCGGAGCCGATCGTGTCGTCATCGCCGGAGCCCGCGCCCTTCTCCGCTGCGTGGATGAGGGAGGCACTGCCGAAATATCGAGACGCGGCGCTCGAGAATCCCACCCCCGAGAATGTAAGGGCGTACTTTCTGTTGCAGCGTTACGGCATGGATATGGCGGAGCGCTTCGCACTCACTGCGCAGCGTGTGGTCATGTCGGATCCAATGCTTGATGAGAACAATCGACGTCCAATCTCAAGCTACGGTGCGCGAGTCTTCGATGAAGTGGCGCGCGAAGCCAGCGAGCAGGTGGCAAAGGACATCGCTGGGTCGGCGGGTATTTGGTACTTCTATCGCTCCGACTGCCCCTACTGCAAGGCGCAGAACCCGATTCTGAAGCGAATCTCTGAGCGCTTAGGTTTTGCCGTTCTTCCGATTGCGCTCGATGGGCTGCCTATGCCGGATGGCGCGTACCCCATCTTTGTGCCGGATCGCGGGCACGCACGAGAACTACAGGTCACTCAGACGCCGACACTCTTTCTTGTGAAGCAAGGCGAGTTCGCGCAACTGAGCGAGGGTTTGGTGACGGACGAAAATCTGGTGGGCCGGATCGTGGCGGCCGCGCATGAAGCGGGCTGGATCACTGATCAGCAGTTTGAGTCCACACGACCGGTGAATGGAACGACGCTCGTTGTGGACAGCGACGCAGTTCATGACACCGGCGCAGTGACTCCTGAGGAGCTCGCGCAGATTCTCAAGATTGCCCCGAGGTAGCCCAGAGAGCGCCATGGAGATAGCTATGAAAAAGCCATTCAGTCGTGTTCTGAATGCGGTCGCCGCATTCCTAGTTACATCGATGACGGTACTGCTGCCCACATCGAAAGCGAACGCGGACAGCCAAGCGCTGATGGACGAGATGCTTGAGACGTATATGAACGTCACTCCGGGGCAAGTGCTGGAAACCCAGCGTCGCGGTGGTATCACGTTCGGTTCCGTTTATGCGCGCAGTCGAGTGGTGCGACCAAACTTCATCGCGAGTCAGCCCCCAAGCTTCCGCGGAGGCTGTCAGGGCTTTGACCTGATCGGCGGATCGTTCAGCTTTCTCAACGGTGAGCAGCTGCAGCAGTTTCTGCGGTCAATCGCGAGCAACGCGCTCAACTACGCATTCACGCTCGCGCTGGAAGGCGTCTGCCCGACTTGCATGCAGAAGATGGAGAAGCTACGCGACTGGTCCGAGGCCATTAACGGGAAGCTGATGGACTCATGCCACTGGGGCGAGGCGCTGGTCAACTCCACCAATCTCGATGAGTGGCACCGATCGCAGTACGAGAGAGCGAAAAACAAGCAGACGAGTGCAGGTGTCGTCGATGACGCCTTCGAAGCTCTGGAAAACTTCGTATCGCCCTTCCTGGCGGATGAGAGCACCGGCGAGCTGACGTCGCAGAACGTCGTCATGGCCGCACTGCAAAGATCCAATCTCCAATCGTGGTTTGGTGCGATCGGCGACCAGGAACTGATGGAGGTGGCGATGTCTGTGACGGGCACGATCGTCAAGCGGCCGTTGAATGAGGCCGGTGCGGAGTGCACCAACACCGAAGGCGAGCGCGACTACTGCATTGAACCGCTTCCAGACATTCTTGATCTCGAACACTTCATCAACGGGACGGATACCGGACCCGTTCGCATCTATCGATGCGAAGACTACCCGACGTGCCTTGAAGTCACTGCGACCGAGACGACCAACTGGCCGGGCTTGAAGCGCCGTATCCGCGAAATCATGTTCGGGCCGGCGCCGACGTTCACCGGCGGTCTTGTAGACAAGTTCCGAGATCCGGCAGCGACTTTCACTGCGGCGGAGGAGCGATTCATTGAAGGCGCGCCCATTCCTGTCATGACACTCCTCCAGGGCGTGGCCAACTACGACGGCTCACTTCGAACCATGGGAGAGCAGCTGACCGAGGTCATCACCGTACAAGTCGCTCGCGATCTGATGCTCGAGATCGTCGGCAACGTCCGTAAGTCGTTCGGCACTACCGGCATCCAAATGAGCGAGGTGATGCTCAAGCGCATCTCGGAAAAGCTCAACGCCTTCTCGACACGAGTGACATACGAGGACCGCCAGTTCGAGAACATGACTCGGCTCTTGACCCTGCTTCAACAAGTCAAGAAGCACGTTCGAGAACAGGATCCAGCCAGCACCGTGGCCGCAAGCCGCGTGAGCAGCGGGAGATAGTGAGACACCCGTATGTTCGAGATTATCTCGCTCGGTCGCATGGACTTCTTGATGGCGGTCCTCAATGGGCTCGCCATCTTGACTGCGGATGATGGTCCGGCGGGTTACGGTGGTCTGGTGGGGCTGGGACTCCTCATCGGCGTGCTGCTGGCGATGGTTCGCGGTGTGGTGACACAGAAGCTGGAGCTGCAGTGGGTCTTCGCCGGCTGGCTGTTGTTCACGACCCTGTTCGTTCCGAAGGTGGACGTGACAGTCGAGGATATCTACACAGGCGAGACGAATACCGTAGCCAACGTACCGCTTGGGCCAGCAGCCATCGGCTCAATCACGTCTACCATCGGCATTACGCTCGCAGGTGCATTCGAGACAGTCTTCGCGTATCCGTCGCTCACAACTGCGGGATACATGGACTCTCTCGATCTGATCAACGCGATGCGCGAGATTGACTTTGGCGGCGCGAACGACGGAGACGCGAGCTCGGCAGTAGCGAATGTCGATCTGCAGCGATCGATTCGCGAGTATCTCGTTCGCTGCGTCATGCAGAGCATCTCGATGGGCATCCCAGGCATCGGACCAAACTGGTCTAATCTTCGGGAAACCGACGATCTACTGGCGGCGATTCAAGTCAACACGAACATCTGGACGACCACAGTCTATCTCGATCCCGCGGAGCCCACTGGAGTCGCCCTGGGATGCGGCGACGCGTACACGCAGATTGTCGCGTTCATCGACGATTCGTTCTATCCCGCGTGGACCGCATACATTGGCGCGCAACTCGGGCTAGATGACACGGAAGTACAGGTGCAAGATTCGCTCGATGCGTTGTTCGGACTTGGCGCGGATGCTCGCAACTACATGCTGAACTCACTCTTGAAGCGTGAGATCGAGCTTGCTGATCTTGGCTATCACGCGGGCGGCGGTAACGACGCCGGCGTGCTCATGCGCGTCCAGGCAATGGAACAGCGGCGCGCCCAGTGGGCGGCGGAGCAGAGTCTGTGGGCCGAGATGGCGAGGCCTGCGATCTCGTTCATCGAAGGCTTTTTCTACGCCGCGTCGCCTTTCATGGGCTTCATGTTTTGCATCGGCGCGCCCGGAATTACGATTTTCGGTCGCTATCTAGTGTTCGCGGTGTGGATCCAACTTTGGATGCCCATCCTGGCCGTGACCAACCTCTACATCACAATCGCAGCCCAGAATGATCTGCAACGTATTCAGGCGAGCGGCACGAACCTGTTGAGTATGACCGGCCTTGAGAGCGTCTGGACGGAGACGTCGAGCTGGCTCGCTTTCGGCGGCAATATGGTTGCAGCGACACCGCTGTTAACGTTCATTCTGTTGACTGGCTCGTACTTCGCGCTGACGCGCCTCACGGATCGTTTGGGCGGCGCCGATCACGTGAACGAGCGCGTTACCGCTCCTGACATCGTGCATCCAGCTCCCGTCGCGAGCATGGGCGCGTTTGGGCAGCAAGCTCCATCGTACGTCACCGATGCGCATGTCGGTGGCCGAAGCTACGGGGCGGAGGCGATGTTCGGCAACATCAGCGCCGGCGCCGCTCTAGGTGCTGCAGTCAGTTCCCGGACGAGTGGAGTCGTTGATGCAGTTCAGCGACTTGGTACCGAGAGTGGATCGTCAGTCGACTTCAGTCAGCGCGAGCAATACGAGCGCTTTCTTGCAAGTAGCCAGGGTGCATCAACGCAGTCCCGTGACACGCAAACTGACCAACTTCTTCGTTCGATGGCCATCAACGTAGTCGGAGGACGTGAGCGATTTGCAAACCTAACAGAGACAGACCAGCAAACAGTACAAGGGATGGTCGCGTTGGGCCTGATGGGTATGGGCACTGGAGGGAGCGTCAATGCGCTCGGTCAGAATCTTTCCTCGGCGAGCAAGAGCGAAGTTGATAGATGGAGTGATGCAATTACCAACGGTGTTTCGCGAAACGCGTCGCATGCGGTTGAGTTCGCGCGCGCCGTTTCTGCGGATGAACAGGACGGAGTGAGGAGCTCGGCACTGGTTGGACTCGGCGTAACGAGCAGCGAACGTTGGTCAAAGTCCGTAGCAGCAACGCAATCCGCTGTAGACGCCTATGACGAAGTCAGAAGCTTCCAGGAAAGGATGGGCCATGATTGGAATGACAAGGCCCTTGCTGTTGGAAATCGGCTTCGCGGTACGGAGGCGGCCAATGAACTGTTTGTGCTTGCAACGAGCAACGGGCTTGGCGATGTCGTGCAGACAAAAGCAGGAATACTCTCGCGGATGGGGGACGTCGACAAAGAAGTCGCTTACATTGCTGTCGCTGCGAGCGAGCTTGTCTCTTCCGGGTCACCGGAAGCAGCATTGTCGGCGTTGAGAGTTCTTGGTGCTGTCGGAGCCCCATCGCTGCAAGGCGATATGGACGCGCGCGGAAACTCGGACATCGCGAACGATGCGGAGAATCTGCAACCACAAGCGATTGGCGCCGAGGTCGAGGCAAGAATACCGGCCTCATTGGCTGAACCATCGGAGATTCGCGATCGCGTCTCGAGCCGTGTGGGTTCGACGGCGTGGGGCACAAGCGTGGACCAGCATAGTGCTGGCGGCGCGGAGCAGGTTGTGAGCGCGCACGAAGAATGGCGCGCAGCCCAGGATGCGCGTTTCCAAGACCATAGAAACGAGATCGAATTTCTGTCTCGCGGCGAGGAGCGGTCGTTCGTGAACGATCACTTCAAGGACGAGCGTTCGTTCCTCGGAGCACTCAACGACAATTCATGGCTGAAGCCAATCCTCGGAGACTTCAAGGTGCTCGGCGGCTCGATGGAGAAAGCCAGCCAAGAGTACAAGCAAACGTACGACGACGTGCTCGAAAAGACCGGGAGTGAATCGCTTGCGCGCGCCGCTGGCGCGTTTGCCGGTGCAAGAGGGTTTGTTAATGGCGGTGATGTCGCAATCAAGGAGACTTACGCAGATGCCGTAGTCGAAGCCCGTGAGCATGATCTGCCGGATGCGGCGGCCCATTTTTATGGGGTAGCATCGTCGATGACCGAGTACGCGACCGGCGGTGCGTTTTCCGACATATGGACGGAGAAAGAGGAACTACGGCAATTGAAACATGAGACGGAGAGCCAGATCGGATCGAGAGCGACGGAGGCGTTGTTGCGAGCTGCCAAAGGAGATGGGGCTACTACCGAGAGATATCTTTCAGAGGCTCGCGTCTTGGTTGATCGGAACGGGAACTAGGTTTGTTGCTCACCTCAGGGTGAGATTCGCGCCGAGTTGAGTCGGCGCCGGAGCGGATGCGGTGAGGTCTGCCTTGCCGGATCTTTGATTGCGAACACAGGTTCGCCTTTGCAACCCGGTTACGGGGCATGTGCCCCTAATCGGCATATGTCCTTTGCGTCAACTTGAAGCATGGAGGACATATGATCACGCTTACCTCAATGATGAATCTGTTCGTGCTGGCGCTCGCGGCGTATGGCGTTTACACAACCTTGGTGCGCAAGCGTCGACGAGTTCCTGTCGAACCGCGATCGACTCGAAAGTCAGAAGTGACTCAAAGTTGGATCGATGAAGAAAGAACTGACGAACGCGTCGTACGTGGGGAGCCGGAAGCACAGGTGATTCCGGAACCACGTCGAGCGGGTACCGGTCGCGCCGCAAATGTCTCGTCTAGTGGACGGCTAGTTCGTCTGGAGGAGTTCGCGATCGGCGATCACTATGTGACTACTGTCACGAAGATTGATCGTCGCGGCCGCGGACGGGGCCTTCTCGGCGAGATGCCTGGAAGACTCGAGGAAGTGGCGAAACAGATCGCTTGAGAGCTGGGACAACACAGAGCTGCAAACTCTGTGTTGTCTATCCTTCGTCAATTGGTCGTGTCATCGACATCGACCGGATCGTACGGCCCGCGGGGAGTCGCCCGGTCCCCAAGTCCCCGCCGTGGGGAAGTGTCCCACCAGGACAGTTGTGCCATGGCGTCATCGTAGTTACGCGCGTTCGACGGCCTAAGCCGGCGGACAAGCCGGTAAATGCCTATCCCGGCAAACGCCAGGAGAAGGATATTCAGCAGCGCGGACAACGTGATCATCAAGTGCAACTATATTGGAGAAAGGGCAATTTTCAAAAGGATCTGCTGCTGCATCGCAGCGGAAGGAGTTTTGACCATGAGAAACGGAAGCTTACGTGTATTTGCCAGTGCTGCAATCGCGTGTCTTGCGTATGTGTTGACCACAGATTTCGCGTCGGCCGCAGAGCAAAAGTCCGAAGCTCTGCTGATAGCCCAGGCAAGCGGGCTAAAGAAGTTGCGAGATGTGAACGAGAAGGACCTGGAACGCGCGCTGCGGAGTTCGGGGGGCGTCCCCACCGCGACGCTGGCGACCCACTCCCTCGGTACTGCCACCGGCGCTTTCCCAGCTCCACGAGGGATCTCGTCAGGTGCCGCTGCAGGTATCTCCGGAGCATTGGCGTTCCTAGGAACCCTGCCAGTAGATCGACCCGAGAGGCAAGCACGGTTCCTAATCTGGTTGCCGGAGAGCGAAGCGACAGATCTGAATGATGCCCGCCGAAGAGTCACTGAGGTCATTCGCGGGGCGATTTCGAAAGCACATCCGGAAGCGCGTGTTGAGCTCGGCAAAAGAGAACAGCATCCACGAACTGTAATTCAGATTCCAGGTCGCGGAGCTTTGTCATCTTGGGTTTTTGATAATGCGCCGCGCGTGATCGATGCGCCGCCAGGTTTAGGCGGGCAAAGAGCATATGTATGGGGGGGATTCAACAACGAAGGTGTTGGGACGTTGGATGGATATCCACTGACTGACCCCTTATTGACGCCTCAACAGCGGATAGAGTTCTTCACGTCTGTTAGCGCCAATCTGCCAAGCTGGATCTGCATATATTTGCCGCCGGATGATCGGATAGCACCCTATCCGCAGATCTTGCGCAACGGGGAAACGCTGTTGTTTGTCGAGCCTGGGCTTCTAGCCCAGGTCTCGACAGACGTTCCCGAAGTACCGAGGGATGTTGAAACCCAGTAAGTGCTCGGCCGATGCGGTCCAGACGTTGCCCCTCGAGTGCGCAAATAGCTGATCACCGTCGCGAAGGTACTGAGGATTCTCTCCCGGTTGCACCGCGAGCTGAGTTTCTTGGCCTTCAAGGCCGACTTTCGGACCCGGGAGCAGTGCTGCCACCCGCTAGCCTTTGCGAGCGCAACAGCTCAAAGAGGTGGCGGTCATGTCTATTCCATGGAAGCACGGGGACTCACACTTTGACCGCAGCTTGTCGCTAGATGCGCTTCGGTTGTGCATCAGGTCGGCCGACCAGCGGATCGTCGTACTCGCCGCGCCGAGCGGTTTCGGAAAAACGGAGCTCGCCCGTGCGTACTGCGAGTCCCATCCTGACGCCGAGTATGTCCGTGCCACGGAACCGGCCGTGCTGAGGCGCAGCTCGGAAACGAAGGTTCTGTTCGTCGACGAGGCCGAACGCCTGAATGGGACACATCAGCGAAGCTTGCGAACGTGGCAAATCTGGTTCTTGAACAGTCATCCGAACGCCGTGCTCGTGCTTATCGCTCAGAACGCACGAGAGCTGCTCTCAAGAGGTTTGCTGCGGAAACCGATTTGCTTGGAGATTCCTTCGTGGATCGACGAGCGCGCCGGCGCGCGACCGGTCATTCGTCCACAAACCGCGATTTCCACTGTGGAGCCAACACAGGCACCCACGCCAGGCTCGGCAGTACGCGCGCCAACGCCGGTCGACTGGCTGTTCTCGCATTCCAGCGCAATGCGACAGAAGCTCCGGATGCTGTTGAAGCGGCGGATGCGTTGGCTGTGGCAAGGCCGGAGCTGAGGTGGTAGGTCGAGGCTACGCGAAGCAATACAGAAGCACGGACGCAAGCAATCCAACGCCGAGTGTGTAGTTAACCGCACGCCATCGGCGATGCGCGCGAGATAGTTGATCGAGCCGGTGCCGCGTCGATCGCAACTCGCTTGTGCAATCTTCGATGATTCGGTGGCGGGAGCGGATTGCTTCAGCTAGATCGACCACCCGAATGTTCTCGCGCCAAGTCTCCACTCGCCGAAGCTCGCCTAAAATGATCGGCGCCGATGATCCTTCGATCGGATCATCAGAGGAGAAGCGATACCCATGATTCATCCACAAACGGTTTCGTGCTACCCGATTCGCGTCGTCGGTGGCATCTGCGCGCGACAGATAGACAGGAGTACTCACTGCGGAATTCGGTGCGTGTTCCTGCAACCACCCGATGACCTCGGACAGCATAAAAGTGCCGATGCGCCACCCTCGCACTTCGGGTAAGTCGAGGTTCACTGAGCCAGTCCGGAATGGATCGAGGCAAGAAACCGAAACACGCCCGGGCTGATGGAGGGTATTGAAGCTCGCGTGCCATTCGCGCGTTCGAAGTCCTTCATCGGCGCGATGAGCAGGCGTGAGCGCCAGACGCAACTGACCGGCTCCGCATTTGCGGTACTGGTCATAGAAGTAGGTCTCGAGACGGCGTACCAGATAGCAGCGTGGAAGAGAGTCTCCACGGCCGAGGCGTCTCGGCGGCGACACTTCGATCAGCAGCCATCTGCATTCCTGACTTTGGGAGTACGTACCAAAGGGATTATCCGGTGCGAGAGGGCTTGCGACGTTCATAACTTCCCATGTTTCCGTCTTCGCGCGCTTTGGTTGTTGGGTGCGCTGACCCCGGTCATGCGGATTCTAGCCCGGAGGTGACGGGCACGCCGGAGAGGTGCTGAGCAGGGATTCCTTGACTGTCACGTCCTGTGCTTGCGACGCACCGGACGCGGCAGGCATGATGGCGCCTGCGGGTGACAAGGGGATGATCCGAAACGACCTATGTGAGTCGCGGACCCCGGTCCAAGGAGTTGGGTCTGTATGGAAGCCGATGATTCTGAATCCTGGGCACGTTCTTGGCGTGTCCTCGCCACCGCACTGGCGATGGTTTGCCAATTTCCCTGCCTTGCCTTCGCTTCTGAATCATCCCAGCGAGTTTGGGAATTCGATCTCAGAGCTCCTGGCACCTACAAGGTGCAGGTCCAGCATGACCTCATCGACGCTGATGGCGTAGTGCCGGGGGTGACCAAGGTTACCTATGCGATCACGATCGGGACGCAGACTCAGACGCGCGAGTTGTTGCTGGTTGCGAATCAGCCATTCATCCCACTGATTACAGATATTGCGGCCGCGCAGAGAATGCGCGTCGCCATCAATGGGCTTTCGAAACCGGTCCTTCAGCGCACAGCCGTGCATGCGTTCGACGCATCGACCGTGCCTCCCGGCGAATACTTCGATCCAAAGAAGAACGACTTCAGGGAGGCAAAAGCAGTCCGGAGGCTGCTCCACCAATCACCGGAGTCTATCGACCTGGTCAAGGCAAAGTTGGCGATCGACAAGATGATCGATCCCAAGATCGACGTCGAGTCGAACCAGCGGCAGCTCGACTCCATGGTCGCGCAAATCCGATTGCTTCCGGAGTTCGGTGACTCGAGCACTGCCAAACTGCTAGCGCTCAAGAAGTATGTCTATGAACCCGGTCCATGGAATGGTCATCGAGCGTTCGAGTACGACCTGCAGGATCCGTTGGGGACAAGGATGACCAATAAGCTGCTTCCGACGTATCTCGTCACACGCAAGGGGAACTGTGTGACGATGCCACTACTGGTCGTGTTGCTGGGTCAACGCCTCGGCATTGACGTAACCGTCGCGACGGCTCCGAAGCACATCCTGGTTAAATGGAAGAATGAGGCCGGCGCGTGGATCAATCTGGAAGCAACGAGCGGGACAAACCCCGCCCGCGATGTGTGGATTCGCCAACAGATGCCAATGACCGATGAAGCATTAGCGAACGGCATCTACATGCAGCCGCTCACAAGGACAGAAACTTTGGCTGTAATTGCGAACACGCTAGCGGAGCACTACCTGGCGAAGGAGGAGTACGAAAAGTCGATCGCTATCGCCGATATCGTGCTCGAGCGCTATCCGAAGGCGGCAGAAACGATGGTATTGAAGGCTGTTGCGTTCGGTCGCCTGACACGTCAGAAGTTCATGGCGAAGTACCCGTCACCGGCGCAGATCCCGCCCGCGGAGCGGGGTTATTTTCAGTATCTATCGGATAACAACCATCGCTGGTTCGCGCAGGCCGAAGCGCTTGGCTGGCGTGAGGAACGTGCCCAGGATGAACAGCGCTACTTGGAAACCGTGGATCAGGCGCGGCAACGGCCGACACCCATCAAATAAGGGAGCATGCACAATGTCGCTGAGGAAATGTCTGGCACTCACTCTCACCTTGGCCCTGGGATATGTCGCACCGGTGTCCGCGCGCTACTTGCAAAGTGATCCGATCGGCTTACAAGGGGGCATCAATACGTACGCGTATGCACTCTCGAACCCAGTCCAACACTTCGACCCGGATGGACTTGAAGTGCGGTTCATCTGCAGAAACCTGGCTGGATTGGCACAGTACACGGGCAAGGTGCACTGCTTTGTTCACGTGACGTGTCCGAAGGAGGGATGGCAAAGAACGTTCTCGCTGTTTGGCGCCGACGGGATGTGGCCGAGTCAAGGGTACAAGGCCGTCAACGATCCTCGAGATAACCCGGCTGGCCCACATCCAGTGAATGAGGTTGTTGATCCCGGACAGTGCTTCAACGAGACCTGTGCCTACGAGAGAGCCGTGTTGAATCGATACAGATCCTTCCCCAGCGTGAGGATCCCATACAGTCCTCTTGGTCCCAACTCAAACTCTTTTGCGCGAGATCTCGTTCTGGGAACACCCATTCCCGTTCGCCTGCCGCCGGGGGTTCCGGGGCCTTCGACGGCGCCTGGAATAGACATGCCCCATCCTGCATTTCCGCCGGGCTTTTGATATGGCAGCAGCCCTCGCACTAAGGTCGGTCTTGCTGATCCTGGTGTTTGCTGTCATTTCGACCGCTTACCTTGCGTTGCTGGCGGATCGCATTCCGGGTGCCTATGCGCTCTTTATCAACTTCATATTGATCCCTCTCGCCATGGGCTTCGTCTCGGCTTTCCTCTTGACGGGACACATCGCCGTTAAGCTTCTCGCCCTAGCGGTTGTGCCGATTGCACACGTTGTCTATTTCGGCGGTGACGAGGGAAAGCCCGGGCTTGAGAATGTGGTCGCCGCGTGCGAGTTCGCGTTTCTTGCGATCGGCCTCGTGATCGGCTCACTACTGATTCGGTTTCGGCGTGCACAATCGCGCCACGCGCACTGAAACCAAGTCGAAAGTTGCTGATAGAGATTCCTCACCCGCTCGCTCGGGCAACTGCGCTTATCGTCCGGCCGCAGTACGTCGCCTTCTTGACGCCCACTGATATCGATGCGCTCGTTCGGGAGCGCTTGGTCTCTACACGAACGTGTTCCGACGGACCGTAGGTTCGGGAGAACTTTGCGTTTCCCGAAACTTGGCGATGCCCTCTTCGAGGGCCAACAGGACGTTGTGCTTGTGTGCGACGAGCACAGGAAATTGCTGGAGCTGCCATGGTGAGAGCTTCTCGAAGAACGCCGCTCCCCAACGCGTCAGCGCACATTCGGGATGCGCGTAGTGACGCACGCCGTACTTGACGAGAGTGCCGTGCCAGTCACGGCAAAGGCGACACGTATTCACTCGTGCGCCTCAGTGCGCTCGTTCCCGATGCCTCGCAGTTCTCGTTTCTGCCGCGACCGCCAGATCTGGCGACCGTTCTCATCCAATGTTGGATCCGCAGTCAGGCGGTGCGACCGGATCGCTGTGATTGCGATTCGAGTGGACACCGAAACCGGCGGGGCAGACGGGCCCTCGAGGTGATACAGCTCGCGGCACGACGCGCTAGGAAATGGAGGTTCGTAGCGTTGAACGAGGCGCGAGCCCTGCGACAAGGCTCTGATCAGGCTCCTGACATCCGTGATCACCATGGCGCTGCTCTCATTCCGCTTGCTTGCGCAGCAGCGCCGGCAATGCCTGGTCTCGATCGCATCGGACATCGACCAATAACCCGTTCGGCGGTATCCGACGTCGCGCCTCTGCAATGGCTTGTTCCAGGCGGGCCGCGGCCTGAGGGTCAGGAGAGACCTTTGGCTGAAACACCTGCGGTCCTTCGAAATAGCGTCGGATCACGTCGATTGCCCTTAACTTGCGTCTATCTCTGAAATTCGCATGGGTTCGATAGACTGCAAGTTCCGGCGGCGAGAGGTGTTCGATCGACTGGAGCCTTCAAAGCCCGCTTCAGCGGACACCCGAGCACACGCGGGCGCTAAAGTGGTCGAGGGCAGGGAAAGGATTCCGAATGAGAGACGAAGTCAGCCAAGCTCAGGCGAGAGCCAAGTCAGGCATTACAAAGCTCAGCGTGAGCTCGACCGCCATCGTTGTCGGCGGGATGACCGCGTTCATACCCGGCCCTCAGGCCAAGGTCGTTGCGGCCTGGCTCGTTGCGGCTGGACTTGCGGGTGTGATCTCGTTCGTGCTGGTGGACGCGGCATACTTCACAAGCCGATCAACGACCCGCGGCCGAATGACGGGAGATGTGGTTAAGCAGGATGTGCAGTAGATGCCGTCGGCCACTCTCGAACTTGTAGAACTCGCTTGAAACGAGAGAAGTCCTTGTAGGCGGGCCAGTTTGCCTGCGAGCCCTGCTTCATGAAGAACGCCACCTTGGCGCGCGCGCATTGACGCCGGATGTCTTCAGCCCATTCGACCTCCATAGGACGCGCATCGCCGCCGCTCTCGCCACCGACGATGACCCAGTTGATGTGTGGACCGCTTGCGAAGCGAAGCGCATCGAAACCATCAGAGACGTCATCGATGCTATTGCGTCCCTCTGGCCACGGAATGCAGGAGAAATTGATGGGACCCAGAAGCGGCTCGCACGACACGAAGTGAATCAAGGCGGGTACGGCCAGAAGTTTTGTGATGTCCCGGTCTGCCTCGTCCTGATTCGCAATGGTGGCGCCGATCCAGACGTTTGGATACCCATCCATCCAATCGGCCGGGAGCATGCGCCGCGCGTTGCCGATGCGCTTTGTCAGCAATAGCCAATCGAGGTTCGGCGTTGCTTTGACTAGCTGAAAGAGATCGGCGCGCCATTCGTCGGGCACGGCGTTGTCGAATACATCGGCGAGCGATGCACAGAAAACACGTGCGCGTTCCCCCGATGCCGCCGCCTCCCTGTCCCACTTGATGGGTTGTCGCCAATTCTCGGGGCGTGTTCGCCGCCGTTCACCATCAGACCAGAGTTGACGCTGTCCGGTCCGTCGGGCCCACAGCTCCGCGTAACAGTGATCGCACGCGGGGCTTACGTTGGTGCAACCCACCCACGGGTTGAACGTGTGGTGGGTCCATTCAATGTTGCTGTTCTTCGCCACGCAGCGAGCTACTGACGCCCCGACGTTTTCAAGTATCTGTAGAAATCCGATTCCGCGGGCACCATAAGCGTAGTGTTGGCCCCGAGCGCGGAGTAGCTCTCGAGCGTGCGGAAGAACGCGTAGAACTCGGGATCTGCACCAAAGGCCTTGCCATAGATCTTCGTGGCTTCAGCGTCGGCCTGGCCAATGATCTCCTGCGCCTTGCGCTGCGCGTCGGAGCGGATGGTCAGGAGCTTTCGTTCCATGTCGCCGAGGATCTCGTGCTTCTTGCCTTCGCCCTCTGACCGAAACCGTGCCGCGATCGCCTGGCGCTCGGAGATCATCCGATTCTCGACTTGCGCGCGAACGCTTTCGATGTAGTTCACTCGTTTGATGCGGATCTCCATCAGCTCGATGCCGAGCTCCGGCGTGAGACGCGAAGCTGCGACAAAGATGTCTTTCTCGAGCTGAGCGCGACCCTTCGTCGGCTTCTCCAGATTGGTGTCGACGACTTCGGCTTCCTCAACCGCCAACCGAGACACGTCCACCTGCCAGTCGCTGGAGCGCACGATCTCTTCGAGCTCCGTCCCGGAGATCGTGTCGCGAGTGGCGGAGTCGATGATGTCGTCGAGTCGGGTGCGTGCGCCGTCTTCATTGCGCACGCGACGCATGAACAGCATGGGATCCGTGATCCGCCAACGCGCGGTGGTATCGACGAGCACGAACTCGCGGCCGAGCGTAGGGACCTGCGAGACGTCGCCATCCCATCGCAGAACACGTCTGTCGAAGCGACGCACGCTCTGAATGAATGGGACTTTGAAGTGGAGTCCCGGCGTGGACACGATACCGCCGATGGGCTCGCCGAACTGAACGAGGACCACTTGTTCGGCCTGGCCGACGGTGTAAGTCCCGCCAAGCAGCACCATCAGAGAAGCGATTGCAATAGCGATCCACTTGTACATGACTACTTTCCTTGAGTTGCAGTATCGCGGGCCTGCACGGCTACGGGAGCGGCGACATTCCGCAGCCGCTCCTGATTGGCAGGCAGGTTGAACACTGGAAGTGGCGAGGACGCGTGGTCCTCGACGACGATGACGGAGCCGACTTGTGGCAAGGCCTTGGTCAGGGACTCGAGGTAGAGCCGGGCTCGGGTGACTTGTGGTGCGGACCGATACTCGGCGAGCACGGCAGTGAAGCGACTTGCCTCACCCTTGGCGCGATTGATGCGTTCGACGGCGTAGCCCTGGGCTTCTGCGACCGTGCGCAGTGCCTGGCCTTCTTGCTTCGGAATCGCTTCGTTGGCGAGCTTTGTCGCCTCGTTGATCATGCGCTCGCGTTCCTGTCGTGCTTCGTTGACGTCGTTAAACGCGGGCTTCACGCGAGTGGGAGGAACGACGTCCTGCAGCTCGACCGTGACTACGTGAAGTCCGTTCTTCGCCTGCTTCATTGCCGTGTGCAGTTCGTCGCGTGCGGTGGCGGAAATTTCCACGCGGCCCACAGTGAGCACCTCACTACCGATGCGATTGCCGACGATTCGTCGCATGATCGATTCCGCGGTGTCGCGCAGGGCGCGCTCAGGTTCCCTCATCGCATACAGGTACTCGATCGGATCGGCAATGCGGTACTGGACGATCCATTCCGCGTTAATCAGATTGAGGTCGCCCGTGAGCATCAAGGACTCGTCTTCAAAGTTACCGTCCTCGTACTCGGTGCGGCCGTCGTCATCAGTTCCCTTCGTTCGAAATCCGAACTCTTGCTTCAGCACACGCTCGGTTGAAACAAGTCGGACCCGTTCGATCGCAAGCGGCCACTTAAAGTGCAGACCCGGCTCGGCGATACGCACGACTTCACCAAACCGAGTCACTACAGCGCGCTCGTGCGGATCGACCGTGTAGAACGACGTCCATAGCGCAACCAGCAACAGCAGTAGCCCACCGCTACCCAGCATCAGCGTCACTCGCGGCGTGGGGCTTCGGATCATTTGCGCAAGCCGCGCTGACAGAGAGACTTTCGAGGAGGGCAGATCATCCCAACGATGTACTTTCATGATGAAACCCTATGAAGTGAGCGGATCCGATCAGCTTGTCGCTGACGGTGATGGGGATGGAGCGGCGCTCTCCGGTGCGAGCGGGAGCGACTTCGTCGCCTCGTTTCCGCTGAGCTGCCCTGTGAGTTGCTTGCGCATGGCGGCGATCTTTGCTTCGGCGTCGCTGCGCAGCTTTGCGCCCTCTCGGTGGATCCGCCGAACGTCATCGACCGTGGCGAGGAGCTGCTTGTGGACGTTCTGCAGCGTGTCAACGTCAATGACGAGCCGTTGATTCGCCTTCGCCGTCTGCACCGCGTTCTGGTGCAGCAGCTGCGCATTGCGATTCAGGAATTCGTTCGTGGCGTTGTCGATTGTTTCCGCGAGCTCCACCGCATTGCGCTGCTCGTTGAGTGCAAGCGCGAGCATGAACTGGCGCTTCCAGGCGGGGATCGTGATCTCCTTGATCGTATGAAACTTCTCGATCAGCTCCGTATTGTTTGTTTCCATGACTCGGATCATGGGAAGGCTTTGCAGCGCGGAGTGTTGAAGCGCGACCAGGTCGCCGACGCGTTTGTCCAGTTGATGGTGCAAGCGCTCAAGGTCAGCGACTCGGAGATGCTCATCCGGGGTTGAGGCGCGCTGCTTCAATTCTGCGACCTGAGTCTTCAGCTCCGCAGTCTTCATTCGCCCTGCAATGATGTGGGCGCCAAGCAGGCGATATTCCGTCTGCACCTGCGCATGCATGACGCGCAGCGTCTCCACTCTCACGGCGAGGCCTTCTTGCGTGCTCGCGATACCCTTGAGCAGTCCATCCACTTGCTCGCGAGTAGTCTCGAACTTCTGCATCACTTGGCTGCGCATGAGCGTAATCCGGTCGATCCACTTCCCGACGACGGGAATGCGAGAGCGCTGCTTTGAGAGGACGCCGAGATTGAGGGACTGCGCTGCTGACACGACTTGAGACAGACGCTCGCCGATGGCCCCGAGATCGCCGTTTCGAACTTCGTCCAGCAACCCATCTGCAAATTGGCTGGTGACATCGGCGACCTCGCGTCCGAAGGCGGCGATACTCTCTGGCTGGTCAGCAATCTGCTGGTGAATGGAGTGGATGGACGGCAGATCAGCCGCTGTGAGGCCGACCTCGGCGAGCGCCGCGGGCGCCGTATACGCCGTGACTGCGGAATCGCGGCGGAGCACAGAGAGGGATGACTGCATGGGTGGAACCTCGAAGAACTTGAAGTATCGACTACGCGGCGAGAGCAACCGCCTTAGATAGCGATTGCATCAGTTGATCGTGCGCTTGTAATGCCGCGGCCGTGCGCTCGGCGTCCCGGTCGGCATTCGTCAACAAGCTGAGCGTGTGCTGGCGCCATACGGGGACCAGCACATCGCGGACTTCGTAGAAGCGGTCCAGCAAGGCAGTCGCGCTCTCAATGGACAGATTCAACTGTGACTGAGTCAGTTGAAGCGACGTGCGCAGCGTCGCGAGGTTGGTGAGTCGTCTCGAGAGGCGGTCCATTGTCGTTGGTGGTATCTCCTCACCGGTCGCCCGTGGGTCATATTGCTCGAGGGCTCGATGGCCGACTTCCAGGCACTCATCCAGGTAGGCGATTCCTTCGTGCTTTGACTGAAGTACGTAACGCAGGCGATCGAGAAGGTCATTCACTTCGGCCGCAATCTCATTTGCGGCATCGAGTTGTCGGTCGAGCTGCTGATGGGCGCGCTGGTAGGAGACGGTGCGCTCGAGCGCGGCGCCGGTGAAGCGGCTCCACCATCCGGCCTGCATTGTCAGAACACGTGGATCTGCCGCCTTGACGCCCGTCACCACCCTCTGCATCGCGCGCGCGAGACGACTGACTGGAGAATGGTGTAGAAGCGATTTAAGTGCGGATTCTGCGGCAGGATCCGCGGGGAGCTCACCGAACCGGGAGATCGCAGAGGCATTGCGGAGGTCGATCTTCGATGAGCGTGACGGCTCTTCCTGCGGCTTCAAGGACGACGTCGACGACACAACCGACCTCCTGCGATTGGCGCCCCGCGCGCCATTGAGATCAGTCTAGGACCGCCGTTGGTACGGCTTAGGCGAATAGCGGGCCTTCAAAGCACACTATCGCGAGCTTTGTCTGTCGCTATCGCACGCAGAGGTCCGGCCCATGGCTTATATCGGCTGTTCCTCCGCGACAGGCGAGTCACAGTGTGCGGTCAGGCGCTGGTGACGGCGCAGCAATTGGCGCGCGAACAGCGTCAGCGCGGTGCCGAGTAGGAGCAGCAAGCCTGCGACGCTTGCTGAGACGGCGACACGACCCTGGGCGCTCTCATACCGCGCGTCCAATGGGCGATCGTACTCAGCCGCCAGGCTTTCCATCCCTGCGCGACGAGCCATCGTGGCGACGCGCCGAGCATCGAAGCCCACATCACGCGGCCGTTCTTTCAAACGACTGAGGCACTCCCGCAGATCACCATTTGAGCCGGCAAGATATGCGGCTTGTGAGCACACGTAGCTCGATGCCGCATGGGGAACACTGCGAGTTTGCTCGAGGACGTCGTTCCACTTCTGATCGCGCGCCAAGGCGACGACGGCCGGGATGGGCCGCTCGATGCTGCCGCCATCCGGGACCACTATCGTCCGCACAACATGGGGAAAGGTCAGTCCCATCGCCATGCACGCGGCGCCCATGACCATGCGGCCTACATCTCCTCGGAACAATCCCACGCCCAGCATCAGGGCACCCGCTAGAACAGGCAGCGCGGAAAAGATCGGTGACTCAATCAGGCTGAGAACATGTTCGCTTGCGGCCGCGTACGGATAGGCACCTCCGGCCGAGGAAGCTTCAATCTCAACTTGGTCCGTCCCGTAGCTCGCGGGAACGTCGATGTCAGAGAACGTTGTCAGCGGAGCATTCAACTGTGCGTACACGAACAGACCAAGTGCGATCACCGCAAAGGCGGCGCCCAGTGCGAGGATGCCTACTCCGAACCGCTTTGTTCTTTGTCCGCGGCGGTGCAGTTCGTGGAGGGCGTGGCCGTCGATCGCAGTCCGTTCGGAGACTTCAGTAGCCAGAAGCGCCTCAGCGCCCAATGCGGTCGTCTCGTCCATATGTCCTCCTTCGTGCGAGGACGTGACCGTATGTTCGGCGACTCTGGATCAGAGCGCGCGTAGGGGACGTTGAAGGCCACCCAAACAGCATGGCCGGACAAGCCAAGGGTCTCCGATGCGTGTTTCTCCGCGCACGCCGACGCGCGATTGCGTGGCCTTGCAGTTGTGGCGACCTGTGCTATGACGGGCGGCAGGCGTTCTCAAAGGAGTATTTTGATTGGGCCAGTTAGTCCATTTCGACAACGTGCGCGCTCCGTGGGATCGAGGCATCCTGCGCGCGAGCGGGTTGCCAGATCCGCTCAACTGGCGCGTAGTGCCGCGCCCTGCCGATGGCTGGATCGTGCGCGGCGTACGAGCTCGGCCTCACTTTGTCGCGGCCAACAATGATGAACTGCGAGTGGTGTCGCTGTGCGCTGGAGAAGCGCCGGAACGCCTTTCGCCAGAGTCGCTGATCTGTGGGGCGCTCGAACTCGCTGTCGTGCTGAGAAAGTGTGCGACCGCTGAGCAGCCGCGCCTTGGGATGTGGCGTGCCTACGATGACGGGAGCCATGTTGAGGTCGTACTGTCACGTCAAGAGGTGGACGCGGTATGGGAGCACGCGTGTCGCCGCATGAGGCAGGGATATTGCGCGGCCGCGACCTGCATTGCGCTCGCAGGTGAGATCGCCGTCGAGATCTAATCCTGAGCGGGTTTGACGGCGACTGAAGAATCGCCATCGAGAAATTTCAGGATGTCTTCGGCGCGCTCCACGTCGAGTCCCGCCACAATGCCCTCAAGGAGCTCCTCGCGCGTCTCAACCTTGCCGACCGTGGTGCCCTGCTGAGCCGCATGCGTCCGCAGCGTCTTGAGTTCGCGTGGCGTGAGATGGACTCGGTCCTTTTCGAAGATCATTCGCGGCACTCCCAAGAGGTCCTTCGATGAGACCGGATGATACACTATCGCTTCCTGGAACTCGGGAAGTGGGTGCATGAAGCGACAGAATCAGAAGAAGCGAATCGTTCGTCGGTGGACGAAGGCTGATTTGAAAGACTTGAGGGCCAGAATTCGCCGTGGTGATCCGGTTCGATCGATAGCAAAGGGACTGAAGCGTTCGATTGGTGCGATCTATCAGCGCGCATCGACGGAAGGCATTCCCTTCCCAGGCCGCTAGCCATTCGGCGCAGTGCGCGGCTTCTCGCGCACGTAACGCTTGAAAGCGCTAGCCATGGATTCTCTGAACGCGTTGCTCGTCGGCGCCGGCCGAGACGCAATTTCTCGACGAGTGCTTTCGCCTGCCCGAAACCGCAGCCCGTCCAGCATCAGGGATTTTGCAAGCTTGCCGCGCTGGTAGGGTGGGCAGGTTGTCAAGAGCTGCCGAAGCGCGCTATCCGTGCGCGCTCCGAGGCAAACGTTCACCCGCAAATCGGATCGAGCCTTCATGCCGCGGCTCCGCTGCTGAGAAAGGCCTCGCCCATCATGTGAAACCCGCGTGCATTTGCGCAGACCGGATCCGCGAGCGCGTCGATCGCGACGTTGCGAAAAGTGGACGCGAGCGCCTCGCGGAAGTACTCCGCCCCGCCCCCGACCAGGCAGACCGAGTCGATTTCATCGACCGATCGAATCGAGTTCCGCAGCGCCTTCATGGCGCGATCGATGACGCCCGCGCCGGCGTGCCGAAACGTTCGAGGATCGATGTGTCGGCCTCCAATAGCGAGCGATTGCCCCGCTCGGAGCGCATGGTCCAGTCGCCGGAGGTTGGAGTAGGTTTCACCGATCTCCGCATTGATCGCATCGAGGATCGCCTTGAGGTAGTCGGACACGCCGCACTCGACGCCGCCATTCAAACCCGGAATCTCTTGCATATTGCGCGTCACCATCCAATCGAATGTGAAGTAGCCGGGATCCACCAGAAGTACCGTGCGATCGCGAGTGATCTCCCAGTTTGTGTTGCCCTCGTTGTGGGCGATGAGTCCGCCAAGGGGCTGCGGCATCACTGCGACATCGTCGATCTCAATCGCCAATCCAGGTCGAATGGTGTGAGTCCCCGCGAACAACTCCTGCAGCCGGGCAGCCTTCGACGCGTGGAGGTGAACCGGTAGTCCTAACACGAGCAGGTCGATGCGGCGGACCTGCATCGAGTCGAACGCGCCGTACATGAGCGCCCGATACTCCGGAGTCTCTACGTAGTCCTTGTGCAACACGGGGACCTCATCGAAGAGGATGGTGTCCGGACCTACCTCGAATACAACGCCATCGACGTGCACCGGCACCGTGCGACGCTCACGCAGCGCAAAGCCTCGAGAATCAATCTGCGACTTCGCTCGTGGCGCGAGTGACGGAAAGAGTCTCGTCTGCAGACGATCATCCACGGTGAACTTCGTGTTGCCGTAGCCGATATCGATCGCTCGAACAATGGGAGCCGTAGTCATGGGCGGTTACCTCGAAATCGAAAGTGATAGAAAAAGGGGTGGGCACGGCCGCCGCGCGATGGACGCGGGCCGTTGATGAGAATCACGAAAATCGGGAGTGGCGGTAGGAGCCGAAGAGCTCCGGAGCCGAATGCGGTCGGCGAAGAATCGCCGAGGAAGCTAATCAATACCACCGGTGAGTAAAGCTCGTAAAGAGGTGCGGCACGAAGTGGTAACCAATTGCGTCGATGACATGCGCGCGTACTTCGAGCAGCAACGAGTGGTCTCGCGCGCATAGATCGGTCGCGTGAACGCGATTGAAAGCTCTAAAGCGAGGAGTAAGCCGTGTGCGCGTGACCTCTGGGAGGAGTCTTTCTCGCGGCTCACCAATTATCTGTTTCAACATAGAGTGGATGTGAAATGCCGAGAAACATAGGCACTGATGCGATCTCAACGGCGGTCGCGGACCACCGCGTCCGTAAAAGAGTAAAACCCAGCCCTCGTTCGGGGCATTGACAGGTGCAGATTCAGCGACAGAAGATGCGCGCCGTGGTCGACGAGTACATCGGTGCGTCGACACGCGTACAGCGATAGGAATTGAAGGGGCATCGCATCGATGCCCGACAGCCCGCAGGAGCTGAAGGAGTCCTGCCAGAAGTGATGTGCACATTTCTGACGGCCCTACGTCAGAACGGGGCATTCACCCGCGATCTCATCGCAACGGGAATGTCTCGTAGTAGAGCCCAGCGCACTGTGTTGTCGTTGTAGCGCTGGGCACCGGTTTTTCCATCAATCTGTCCTTGGTAGTGCCTCGCCACGCGTTCTGCGGAGCGAGCTACCGCATCGTGTTGCCGCATCTCAGCGGCCGTTCAACGTGGTTCTGACGCAATCCGTGTCATGCGCGCGCTCGTGCGCAGCAATGCTCTTGCCACCCGGCGAGGGCCTTGCTCATTCGCGGCAACTGTCCCCGTCTTTGGCAAGCGGCAAGCGCGTCAGTTGAGTCAGCAATCACACCAACCATTCACTCTGCCGTCCTCGAGAGGACGCTTCCTCACCGGAGTCAGGACGAAAGGGACACAGCCGTCCGGAGCAGCCAAGCACTCAAGTCAAAGCCACCACCTGGACGTGATGAAAAGCGCGCGGACAACCGGAAACCTATCGCTGAACAGATGACCTATCGATCGAAGCAAGAAAGGAACACGACCATGAAATGCACATGACGAGCGTTCGAACTGTGGCCACAGATCGGGCACAGGTGGCACTCGCGCAGCACGCGCGCAGTGCGGATGTTTTTATGACGGAAATGAAAGGCACTACGGCTGTGTCATCAGCCAACGAGAGGAGATACATCCATGGCGACGGAAGATTTAATCACCGCGCATGCCGATGAGGCGTGCGTGGGCACCTCAAGCGGTGAGAGTCATATCCAACGAGCGGCGCCCGAGCAGCTCAGGAGTCATGACCTCAGAAGACGGGAAAAGGATCGAGGCAAGACAAAAGGGTTGATCACGAGCTATCGAATGCGCGTGAAAACGTGGCGCCGCAAGTCATTGCGTCACGATGGCGATGTGGGGCCGGAGACAGTACGAGCTCGCGATCACTTCTGGAGCAGCCGCCTGCGATCGTTGCACACGATCCATGGGATGTGGTTGACCTCTGTGGACCATATCAAGTGGAAGCACGTGCGAAAGATCGCGGAACACACGCTGGAGCACTACCCCGTGGCGACCCAAAAGGCGTACTTCTCGCATCTAGCCTGGGGGCTCACAGCATTAGAGAAGCCTGACCTCGTGCATCTCTTAGCGAAACATCTCGCCGGTCGTGGAGTTCGGCTGCACCAACCGCAGACGTAACGCAACACGGAGGTGAAACATGCGATCGACAAACGCACATGGCCAGGGCCAGACAGCCCGCACCCATCGGTGGGCGCGGAGCCTCGCGCCAACGGCCTTGAACGAGCCGCTGATTCGGCGAGGAAAGCTCGGGCGAGCACAAACATCGTGTTTCGAATTGGCGGAGACGCGCGGCCGCGAGCGGAAGTTCAGGGCAGGCGTCGTCGGCTGCAAGACCACGCAGGACCGACTGACGTTCCTCATGATGGCCGTGGGGGTTCTTCACGAGAAGGGCTTCCGGCTCTCATCGGTTCGCAACGTAGAGCAGAAGCACGTTGCCGTGCTCATCGAGTGGCTCGTCGACCGGCGGTACGCCAATGCTTCTCGCGCCACGTACTTGAATCATCTGCGATGGTGGGTGCACGCCGTGGGCAAGCCTCATCTTGAGCGGTACATCCTCAAGGAAGGGGCGCGGATCCATCCGCAGGTCTGCAGGAGCTACATTGCCCGGTACGACAAATCGCTCGCCCCCACCGGTGTGAGTTTCGACGAGATGTTCGGCAGGGTACGCGCCATCGATGAGCGAGTGGCGGCGTGCCTTCTGTTGATGAACACATTTGGCCTGCGCACGATGGAGGCATGGCATATGCGTCCGTGGAAGGTGCATGACAAGAAGGGAAGGATCACGATCGTGTATGGCACGAAGGGTGGACGCAGGAGGACGTTCCGCAGACCGTTAGTCTCGAAGGAACTGGAGCAGGCGGTCCTCGACCACGCTCGCGCCTTCGCAATACATCGGTCCGACTCCATGATTCCGCCGGGGAGCACCCCACAGCAAGCACGCGCGCACTTCTACTACGTCATGCGTAAGGCGGGCTTCACACGGAAAGACATTCAACGCACGCCACATGCGCTGCGGCATGGTGTGGCCCTCGACATCTTCGCACGCCGCTATGGAGGCGCTGCGCCCGCGAGAGGGGGATTGTGCGAGGACGCGAAGCGCTACCGGGAAGCGCAGGCGGAGTGCGCGGAGTACATGGGCCATCGCAGACCTGACATCGGGTGTGCATACAACGGAAGCCGTCGTCAGGCTGCGCGTCGCAGTGCACGCCGTACGGCGAACGGCACGGGTTCTCAGGCATGGATCGACGAACCGACCGGCGCGATCGACGTGGCGAGCCGACATGAGGATGCCCCATGAACTCCGCGTCGGGCGTGGCGTGTGCTCGCTCATCGACTCGCCACCGCATTGGTCAAGAGAATGCGTGCCGCGACGTTTGAGCCGCGAAAAGGACGCAGAGCCCCGCAGAAGAATTTCACTCATCGCCCATAGCGGCGTTGAGAGATCGCTCGGACCACCGAGCCAGAGTGAACCCCAACCAGGGCGCATCGCCCCGGTCGGGCTCGTGCGCCTCATTCCTCGGGAGGTGCATGATGTTGGAAAGAACGTCGCCGACTCAGCTGACGTTGCCCGTGCCGGCTGGACGATGGATTGACCATCGCGACGAGCTGCAGCGGGGAGAATGGTTCGCGGTCGAGCGTCATCGCAGCCAGCGGCATTTTCGTGTGCCAGTGGCCGTTTCTCGGAGCGCGTTCGATGCGAGCGTGCATGGGCTGTTGCCGGAGCACCGGCCACTCAGTGATGAAGAGGCGGATCAGCGGTTTGACCACCTGCTGCTGTGCGTGGCGCTTTGGTCGCGTGTGGCCTGGCAAGGCGCGGGTCCGAGGGATTGCGAAGGCCAATGCAGGTTCAGCCCGGTCGCGCGCCCTGGCGAGCGGCACTTGCCACGGTTTGCGTACACTGTGGATCTATGGGTGAGAAGGCGGATCCGGCGTGGCGAAGAGCCCTGGATACTCATCGCACGGGACAGTGATCGCAAGAGTTCATCTGAGGAGGAGCGATCCTGCTGAAGAGGGCGGGGGACGATCGAAGGAGGAAGGCACGCCGTCTGGTGTGCCTTCTTCACTCTAATTCATAACCCCTTATCTGAGGCGAAGGTACTCGGACACTGAGTTCCTATGCGGACAAAGCATAAGGACCGACGCCCTTTGACTCGGCTCACTAACCAGCACGGGCGACATGTTTTCCAGAAAGCTCTGCGCACCTGCGCAATCCCGGAAGCCCGCCGCGATGCCCGCAATCACGTCATCTTCTGCTCACTTTGGGCGAGAGCATCGAGCTCGGTTTCAGACAGATCACGCCAGCCGCAGAAGGTATGCATGGGATTGCCGGTGCTGATGCGACCTGCGGCCAGCCGATAGCCTTCGCGCTGCAGGCGATGAACGACTTCGTATGCCTGATTGAACGGGACACGCTCGAACAGGCGACCCCATCTGTTGTCGTGGGTAACAAACAAGAAGGCGTACATGCGCTTTCTCCATGCCTGCGTGCCGACACGTCTCAAACGCGCCAGGTGAATACGAAATTCCCGGGATGGCGCTGAGCACGCAGCCAACCGATTTCCTTCAGCCGAGCCACATACCGAGCCCCATTCTCCTTCAATGTGCGTGAGGGTGCACCGCCCTCACGCAATCGTGCCATCGCGTACCCTTCTCCTTGCTCTCCGAGCCGGATCTTCGAAAGCAGTCGGTCTGTAATACCCTCGCCGGAGGGTGTTAACCACAGCGTAGTTGGGCTCGATCGACCGCGATAGCTGGCGTTCGTGGCACGGTAGATGGTACCGACGTGTCCTCGTTTCACGAGCCGGCCGTCGATGTCTCGGCGCTCGATGGGATCGCAGTACGCGACGACACCAGAGATGCCGGGCAATTCGCGTCGCAGCAGCCGGTTCATGCGTGCGATCGCCCAGCTCTCCGCGTTTGCGGCCAGTGAGTCATCGAGCACGAACCTGCCGAGCTCCACCCCTTCTCCGGAAGTGAGATTGGGAAAGTAGGCTGGAATGACTTGCTGATTCATTGGCACCGAGAACACGCCCACGCCGGCGAGACGTTCTCGTCGGAACGGCTCTTTCACAAAAATGCCGGCGCGGAATCGAGCCGCAGGATATGTGCCGGAGTAGTGATGCGTGACGACGAACGCTTTTGCCTGGCGTTCGTCGATGGGTTCAACGGATGCGCGCTGCGGATCGAACACTTCGCCAGCGGGCCGATATCGCGCGCGTCGAAAACTCCAGCGCTGACAGTACAGATCGAGCTGAACAGGAATGTTCGCGTCGGGCGAGCGCGCTTCCATACGATGTTTACTTGGCGTCGGTACTGGAGTGCCGAACGGCCATCTCCGTCCGAAAGTGATCGGCCACTGCGAGTGCGAGGTCCGAGGCGAGCGCGTCATCCGTGTCGGCAGGGAAAAGGCCCACGCTGCAATCGCTGACGCGCAGTTCCGCGATGGTGTCCGCGAACCAGGATTCATCGAGCTCCTGATGGCGCTGTGCCACCGCCTCGCGGTGCGCGTAAAAGTCCCGCAACCACGCAAGCGCTCGGCGCTGACGAACGAAGCCGGACTCCGCGCTCCCCGCATATCCTTCAATGAATCGCGCAGCTTCATCGAGCAGATCAAGCGCCGTACGATTCGGTGTGGCTGCAACGCATTCTGTGGCTTGCTTCGGGCTCATGATGATTCGTGTGATGGATGAGGATCGTTCCTGTATAGCAGCCGAGCGTCACACTGCACGGCCAGCGAAAGAGGCCTTGAGCGCACGGTTGTTCGACGAGCCGATCAAACGAGAACCCTAGAATCGTCCCGCGTGGACAGGGGTCTGCCGGGAAACCTAAGGCCCGTGCTCAAAGTCGAAGAATGAGGAAGCTAGGAATGTTCGGAATCGACACCTTCGCCTGGATGGGGCTTGGTCTGCTGCTCGCAGCGTTGGCGGCCGCGGCGAAACGCGAGAGCGCCAAACTTCAGGCGGCGGAACGCGTCGTCGACCGGCAGTTTGATGTGTTGGACGAGGACGAGATTCGTGACTTCATGTCCGTCACGCCTGTTTCAGAACGGAAGGACTTCAAAGCGTGGCTTCAGCGCGTTCAAGCTGCGAATGACGGGACCGTCCGGCTGGGGCACATCTATTGGATCCGCGATGTGCTCGATGGGCGCATCACGGCGGCCGCGGCGCCCAGGATCGGTCCGTCGCCGGACGCGCCCTATTCAGTGCGTGCGGATGTCGGCGTTCCACACTTTCGCAGCTACGTGCGACACCGACGCAAAGGCGAACTGGTGGAGGCCTATCGAGCGCTGGAAGCGGGTGCGAGTCGAAACAGCCCGTTGTGCTTGAACGCGTTCGGCAGCGCCCTCGTCTAAGGCGAAGTGCCGGGTCGCGACAGAGATCCCTCAGCGATCGAGATGATGGAGCGCGCCGTCGAGAGACGCGCTTTCGGCGCCGAGGTGGGGTTTCTATGGCTCGAAGGAACACATGCGCCGAAGCAGACGACCAGGGCGCTTGAGTTGCTCGAGAACGCAGCCGCCCGCGATGCTGGCACCGCGGCCGAGTTGGGGCTCGTATATTGGAAAGGATTGCACGGAGTGCCTGCGAACCGCATTCGCGCGGTTCATCTGGTGATTCGGCATGCGCCGAAGTGGCGCCAGCTCGCACACCGGATGGGGCTGGGTCAGGAACGATGGGTGGTCGCCACGTTGAAGGAGGTCGAGCGGCTCAAGCGCACGATCGGCAGCCCAGTCGCGCCTACGAGAGACTTCTTCTAGCCGCTAGGGACCCAGTCTGGAAGCGGTCTCGTTTCCGCAATTGGCGTCTCCTCTGCGATTCGATCGCGACGGGCCTGGCGTTCATCTTTGCCGTCCTGCTGTGGAAGCATGGGTCTGGCTGGCGTGTAGCAGCGGCCCTGTTCATCGCAGGAGCTCTCGTTCACCTTCTAGGAATCGGCGTCTGAACGGCTGGCTTGCACGCGGCGGTCTGTCGAAGCTCGCGCTTTCGCTCGAGCGCGCAAATGCACGCAGAAAATGCAGTGAGCGCAGCCACGTTCGTGAGATGGCGGATTCGCGTCGGAATGGTTTGCATCCTCGTCGCGTGCGCACTCGCAGCGATGAGCTTACGGTACTGGTGGCCGCCGTCTTTGGAAGTGGCGTCGGCGGATTTTCTGCGCGCTCTAGCCTTCGTCTGCGCGTCGATCCCGCTCGCAGTGTTGGCGAAGCTGATGCGTTTTGGGGCGAGTGGCGATGGCCGCTTGCACGTCACGATCATGCTCGGCAGTGCTGCCGCTGCAGTCGTGTTTGGTGCGGCGGCCGCCCTGATTTAGGCTCGCTAGGCTCGCGCGGTTGCGCCGCCCGGCTCGTCTGAGGCTTGATGAGTGACATGACGGACCGAAATCCATCCACGATGGGATCGGATCCACTCGGCGATGATGGTGTTCGACGAATTCAACGCCCGATAGACGAGACAATCCCGCTCGCAGTTGACGAGCGCCGCGGAAAGCTCGTGCACCCTCGTTTCCGGCAGTTCCGTGGCCCCTTCCCACACTCGCCCGTCTAAATAGATTGCTTGAATGCGCATATCTTCTCCTCCGATATGCGCGTCATCTTCAACCCCATCGCGGCAGATGCAATCTCGGGGGCACTATGCCTGGCGCTTGCGATCGCGCAGCAGACCTGAACACATCGACGATGGAGCGCTCCCCCTCAACTGCGTGCTCGCACTTCCTGCCTGCTGTGCATCTCACAGACTCTGACACCGAGAGCGCAGCGATACATACGCCACGCAAGCGTGTCACGAATCCTCCGGACCGGTATCGAGTACGATACGCGCCGTCGTGGCCGGGCCACTTAAAGCGGAGATTTCCAAGTGAGACTAGAGAACTTGCAAAAGGAGCTCAACAAGATCGAACAGCGGCGTGCCACGCTGCAGGCTCAGATAAGCAAGGAGTCCGCCGCCCTTTACACGTCACTGCCGAAGAAGTTGGGGCTCAAGAGCGTGGACTCACTCGTAGAAGCGCTTTTGCCGTACGCATCCCAGAACTTTCGCGCCAAACTCGGCACGCGGCCGACACCGGCCGCAAAAGGCGCGGCGAGCGCAGGGACCGGCGTAAAGAAGCGGCACGAAGCAAAGGCAAGTGGTGCGACGAAGTCCAGCACATCACAGAGAAAAGTACAGCAGAAGCATTCCGAAGCCGTGAAGTCGGCGGTGAAGCAAGATTTTCAGCGCGGCGTGCCCGGTAAAGAAATTGCTGCCAAGCATGGCGTTAATTTCTTCACCCTGAAGAAGTGGAAGCGCAAATGGGGTATGACGAAAGCCACGAAATCAAAAGCGAAGTAGCGGCGGCGCAGCGCGCTTGTGCAGACCATGCATAGGTGCGCCTCATCAACATTCGCCGACGACGGTCGCGGTCGGAACCGGCTTGCGCGTGCGCCTGTATGAAGGCAATGGCTTGCCGGATCGCAGCAACGTGAGCTCCCACTTGCGCATTGTTCGGCATCGCTCCCAGCCCCTTCGGCAAGCGGCGTGCTTGGTGCAGTAAATGAAGCCCTTCTCACCGATGTGAGTGACCGGCTGCGTGCAGTCGCTTTTCATGTCGCAGCGCAGGGCCTTGCGCTCTGGCACATGTTCGGAAGCACCGTGTGGATCAGCGCGAAGCGTGCCGCTCATGGTGTGGCTCCCATGCGCGAGAGATGGTTTGGGCCGACGACGTGAAGATCGGGGTTTTGAAGAATCAGGCGCGCAGTGTGGACATCGCGCGGGTCCACAGAGAATGCCTTGCGGAGCACGGCGTCCAACGCGGGGCGTGCTTCGTAGTAGGCAAGACCAAAATCGAACGATTGCCTTACCTCACTGAATCGACACGTTTGCTGTTTGGAAAGCAAGAGGAAGTCAGGGCGCCATTCGACTTGAGTGGTCCCGCCATCCAACGCGTCCAGTTCGCGCGCCTTGGTCGCGAACTGGTACGTTGTGAAGTCGATTACGACGTCCGCGCATTCCAGCCAGGTGTGATACATCAGACCGGACGCATTCGCTGTCGTTTGTGATTCGGCCTGTGGAACGTGTGCGATCACATCGCCGGAGCCAGGGCCGATGCGCCACGCGGCGTATCCCACGACGGTATGCGCCTGGATGTCTAGATCCGCCAGCAGCAATCGTCCAAGTTCTGCATGCGCATAACAGTCGCGACCGATTTGAGGGCTCGCGGCGATGGCGAGCTTTCGAAGAGCAAGTGAAACGCACGGCACATGGTCCTGCAGAGACTGCAGCACGCTTTGTGTTTCCATCGATCGACGCTTGGCTTGGCCCACTGATACGCACTCCGAGAGAGATTCGTATGAGCAATCTCGCTCGACGATGCGAAAGCGCAACTCGGGGCGCCGGTAGAGGAAAGTGCGGGTGAGGGCGGATTTACAACTTTCGCCGAGTCTTCCCCTCTGAGTGCCTAGTGAGCTCGCCGCTGCCACATCCGACGTTCATCCCGCCTGAGCTCCGCTCCATTCTCTGGTCGCTCCGCCATTGAGCTTCATGCGAAGCAAGCGCAGAGGGCTCTGCGTGGCACAGCGAGAATCGCATCGAACCCGGTCCTCGCGGATGCGCTTGAGCCGCCTGTCGTGATCTCTTAGGATTGATTGAGCCACCGCATTCTGCGCGTGGCTTGCGTATGGGACCGGAGTTGAATCACAACTTCCGTCCCGCTGCTCATAGCATGGCGATTACTGCTTCTTGATCTCGATATTCGAAGTTCGGCGATTTCCGCCCGCGCGGTGCCGCTGTGACAGTGATTGCGCGTAGCGGGAAAGGCCGTGAATAGCGGAGGTCAACGCGGCGAGCCCTCGCGGTGTGAGAGGCGCCGAGCGTTGCTCGATCGCATCTGCGTACTGCCGAATACGGCAAGCGGCCGCGAGATACTGCGAACGTCGGAGAGGGGAACGCGGTGTCTGCTTCATGAGGGCGACGGAATGACCAGCCAGAAACGCTCTACCTATCTTCTCTCGCGCTGCTGACTTTGCCACCGAAGTCGTTTAGTTCAGCGCATCTGCATTTCTGGGCGGCGCACTGCGTCACCCTCATTGCTCCGACTCGGAGCCCGTAACGCGACGCTGACGAAGAGTCGGCTCAGCACATTACCCACCCATGCGGTGTACGACACCGCAGAGGGTCGTGCGCCTCATGCTATTCACTTGGAGGAAGCACGATGACGCACCCTTTGTATCACGCGCAATCCAGCGTGCGGATCTTCGGCGGAACGCCGGAAGACTATTTACCGGTGCATCAATGGTTCGATGCGACGAAGGAATCGTTCTGCGATTTCCGTCACCGGGCGTTGCGGCACCACGCGGAAGGGATTTTTGAAGCGGAGCGAGTGTTCGGCGTCACGATCAGAAACAGCGAAGGCAAAGACGTTCCAGTTCGCCTCCTGGGCGAGCTGCACGTCCGTGAAGACTGTGGCGGCCGCGTGCCGTCGCTGGCGGAGTGGCTGAGCTGCATGCAACCTCAACCCTGGATGTCCAGAGGGCAAATGATGCACGCCACTCGGGAGGCCACGCGATGAGCGCGGCACTGAACGTCAATGACCGATTGCACGCATTGCCGCGGAAGGTGGGTATGCCGTTGACGCGCCTACTGGAGAGCGAGCACATCAGTGCGGATGTCTTGGAAGGAGTTCTCGACGCAGGCGAACTTGCTGGCAATCGAGATTGGTTGCTCGGCTTCACGGTGTCCTACCTGCACATGCAGGCCCAGGGCATTCCGGTTCGAGACGTGATTCGGATGGCGCGCGCGCAGAGGCGACGCGTCAAGTTGAGCTGGAGTCCGCGGCGCTGGCGAGACGAGCACGATCGGCTGTCCAGGGCCGAGACACTCGTACGACTTCGTGCCGAGAATGTCTCGTACGACGTCGCGAAGTATGTTTCGAGGTTACCGGAGCACTTCTGCGGCTATGTCATTCGCAACAGCCGACGGCTGGGCATGGAAGGCCTGCGACAGCGACATTGTGTTGCGAGCTACCATCAGATGCTCGTGGCGGGCTATGCCGTGATCGTGGTGGTCTTCGTAGACCGACGCCGCTGGACGGTGCAGGTCGCGGAAACCGCCGGCGACTGCAAGCCACTTCGCGTCCTGCAGATCCGCAGCAGGCTGAACGAGCCGCCCTCCGCGGAAGTTCGATCAAAGGTTCACGAGATGCTCGGCATTCCGATCATGCAACGTGATGTGGTAGCGCTGCCTGCCCAACGTCACGTGTACATGGAGAATCTGAGACGAGTGCTTCCAATGCTGCGTCAGCACGGCGTCGAGACGGTGGAAGTCTCGTTCGACGGAAGTGGGGACAGCGGCTCCATCGATGGAGTCGCGTTCATTGGCGCAGAGATCGATGGTGATGCGATCGGCGTCGAGCTCGAGGGGATTCGCCAGTACTACGAGAATGGCGCGTACGCCTCGGAACGGACACTGCGTCAGCTATCGCTGGAAGAAGCCATCAAGGAGATCGCCCAGGACTATCTCGAAGAGACGGGCGTCAATTGGTACGACAACGATGGCGGCTTTGGCGAATTGTCTATCGACGTCGTCCAAGGCACGGTGTCTCTCGAAGTCAACGTCCGCGTCTCCCACAGCGACGTGGAGTTCCGGGCTACCAAGGATATCGAGACGGGAGAGCCCGTTGACTAGGTGAAAAACTGTGGCGGGGTGAGGCATGGAAGCCTCGCCCCGCTGCTCTTCTTTACAATCTCATGCAGGCTGGTACGGAGTGATCTCAACGCGAACCGGGGAGGCGCGAAGCACGTATCCATTCGCACATTGCGATGAGTCGATCGTGCTCGGAAAAACGACCATCAGTGCGAACTGCCAGTCTACATCAGCGCCGACTTGGTGATTGATGATGAACGTGATCTCAGGCGCGTCGTCCATGGAGCGAAGCTCGATTTCGCATTCGCGACCGTCGCTGAGAATGACATACGAATCCCGTGCGCCGGGCTCAGTGATCGCGCTGATCGTGATCGACTGGTACGTTCCCTGCGGCACTTCATAGTCGCTCGCCAGTTGCCCCCATCCCAAGGGGCTATTTGGTCGACCCAACGCATCGATCGGATAGATATTCACGAACGGTTCGAAGCCGTTGCTGGTACAAGTCGAGAATCCTCGTGCATCTTCTGCGCAGGTTAGCTTCGCGCCGTTGTTGCCGAAGTTGTCAGTGATCACAGCGGTGTGGGAACCATCGGCGCGACGCAAGACCGTGGGCTTCATCCGAAGCACAAGTTGGTCTACGCCGGCCACGAGGGCGGTCGGAAAGAGTCGTATCCGGACCTCTTGGACCGGAACAGTGTCCTGCCCGCCGCTGCAAGCCGCGGTCCCGGCACTCAACAGGCAGACCATGGCGAGTAGGCGGCCGGGGCGAATCGTCGATTTCATGCTTCGCATTCCTCGAAAGCTCCATCACTCGGTTCCAGGATCATTTCGGCAACACATTTAGAGATAGACCGGCCGGCGCGCGCACATAATCCCCCCATCTAGCGTTCGCTATCCGGGCGTGCGGGCCGCTCCAATTGTCTATGCAAGCGCGAGCTGCGTCTGCTGCGCGATCCCCGTCTCACCGCGAGCGTGCTGTGCCGCAAGACCGGCGCGGCTGTCGAACGCATTGTCCGTCTTGCGTCGGAGTCGGTCAGCCATCTGGGTAAATCGCTCGCGCTGCTCAGTGCGCACTTTGAAATTGGCATCGACGATGTCATTGACTCGCGCCCATTGATTCCACGCAAAAGACCGTCCGAGCCCGACGGTTGTCGTGGTGCTCGGGAAACGATCCGCATTCCGGACGAGGTCTTCCCAGCTCGCACCGAACTCAATTTCATTGAACCGGCTGTGACGGCCCGTCAGAGCGCGTCGCTCGATCAGCAAAGCGCGTTCGAACAAGTCGGGATGTACCGCGGCGAGCCACCATAGTTCCCATTCCTTCGAAGCGGGGCAGAAAAATTATGTAGTCGGTGAGACATTCAATGATTGGAACGATCTGCCTTTGACGACAGGCGCATCCGCGTATCATTCTTCAGCGTGTGTGGCGGAAGAACGCGAGGTTCCGTCCGCTAGGAGAGGATGGAATGCATCTCTTCTCATTCGACTCAGTGCGTGGCTGCGCCGCTGTCGTCATCGATGGCCAAGTCATCCTTCCCAAGATTCTCAGTGCGCGCTCGCCGAACGGTGCAACTCGACTCGCTCATGAGCTTCCGGAAGAGGGCCTTACCCAGTTCATTGATGCAGACGGAAACTTGGTTCGGGAGCTGAACGCCTTCATGACGTTCCTGCGATCGGACGGCGTGTCATTGAAATCGGCTAACCACTATGCGCGCGATCTCCATGTCTTCGCACGATATCTGCGCGACCTGCACGATAAATCCATGTTGGACGCAAGCAGCGCAGACATCGGCGCCTACCGTCGGCTGCGCCGCGAAGGGCCTGCCGACTCCGCCTCGCCGGTTCGTCCTGGAAGCGCGCCTCCATCGCATTGACGCGGTTCTACCAGTTGGCAGCAAGCGAAGAAGTCGGCCTGGTGACCGAAGCGCCGCGGACGAAGTTCCGACGCGACGGAGGATATTCTGAGGACACCGTTCGCATGGTGTCTCTCGACGACTACGTCGCCTTCCGAGACCGCGCACTGATGGGAAGGCACAGCCGAGCACCGCTTCGCGATTCCGCATTTGCCGAGCTACTCATCACGACCGGCATGCGGCTTGAGGAAGCCTCCAGTCTCCTGATCGGAGAGATGCCGGACGCGGAAGCGGCGATCTTTGCCGGCCGCCGCAGCGCTATGGTCGAGCTGTCCTCCGCGATTACGAAGGGAAGGAAGCCGCGGTCCGTTCCCTATCCGAAGCGCGTGGCGCGGCGGTTTATCGAAACTTACCTCCGTGAGGAACGGACCCAGCTTGTTGATCGCTGGCGCCGCGCAGGCGGAATCCGGCAAATGCGGCAACCGTTGGTCGGATGGCGCGTGGATGGCGGGCGCTTGGGGATCATGGGTGAACGCAAACCACGCCGCGTCGCCTCGCTGCATATCGAGGAGCGGCGAAATCTCGTCCTCTTGCCGAAACTCGGCGCATCAGTGGACACCGCGCAGCCTGCGGCGCTGTGGTTGACCGAACGCGGGCAGCCGATGACTACCAGTGCTTGGCAATCGATTTTCCGGAGAGCGAGTCGCCAACTATCGGAGGACTTGGCGACGGAAGTATCGATCTCGCCGCACACGCTCAGACATGCGTTCGCGGTCCATTGGCTCACCCATCTGATCAACGCTGAAGTCACCAGACTGGAAGCCCAGGAACGCGCGGACCGCACGCAGGAGGTGTATCTCAAGGTGGTCGGCGATCCGCTGCGGCGAGTGCAGCGCTGGCTTGGTCATGCGAGTTCGCTGACGACGCAGCGTTACCTCACCTATGTCGACGAAGCGTTCGAGACGCTGGATCACGCGGCCGCGGCGCTCGATGGCCATCTCCGCCCGTAGTGTCCTGATATGGCTCGGCCGCGGATAGCGTTCGAAGCAGACATGGCGGAGCGAACTGCTCCGGACGCGGTGCTGACATACCGGCATCGCGACGGTGTGGGTCGGGCACTGATCTGGCCGCTGCACGATGTCGGGAATGAGGGACTCGGCCGCGACCTTGCCATGCATTTCGGTCCCCTGATGGGTGACCTCTTTGACGGGCTCGCGGTGCCGACCGTTAAGCAGCATTGG
>OEIU01000332.1_pt1 | contig 47127 bp, 30 predicted proteins | sample 1539221 | NCBI WGS metagenome assembly OEIU01 (sample SAMN03792071, study PRJEB22550) | activated sludge metagenome | feature: wastewater treatment plant; material: activated sludge; isolation source: Wastewater treatment plant of a petroleum refinery complex | place: Argentina: Zarate | collected... | reverse complement strand
ACAGAAATTTACGCGCATAATAAAACTAACCACAGACATCATCAAGTAAGATTGCTCGACAATTTATTCAGAGAGTCTTCCTCTTAAAAGAAAACTATAAAATTTAATGATTTTAGTTAATATGAGTTTTATAAAAAATGATAGATTAAATTTTTTTTATTAAATAAAACACAGAAATTATTTTACAGATTCACAAACCTAAAAAATAAGCTTTGATCATGTTTCTAGAATACGCTTTCAAGACTTTTAGTTCACAATCTATCATTTAATTTCATATTTATTTAAAAGATACAACCCGTTTGTAGTTGTGCGGATAGATTTTTTCATTCATAAAATAGTAATGCCACTTTCATAATCAAAGAAATGCAATTTTTGATTATCAATTTTCAGAGTGTTGACAGAACCATCATCGGGAACAACCCTTGTAGAAATTCTCGAAATGAATTGAATGTTGTCAATATTGAAATAAAGAAATGCTTCATTCCCCATTGGTTCAACCACATCAAGCTTTGTGGTGAATGCAGTGTAATTTGTAGTTAATGATTGATCTTCACCATCGTGTATATCTTCGGGTCTTATTCCTAACCAAATCTTTTTGTTAATATAATTATTTAGTAAATCTAATTGCATTTCGTTCAATTTTATTATAAGCCCTTTATTTAGGGATTCAAATTGTTGATTGTTAGTAATGACCCCTTCTATAAAATTCATTGCCGGACTTCCAATAAATCCTGCTACAAATTTATTGCTTGGATTATTGTATAAGTTAAGTGGTGTGTTTATCTGCTGTACGATTCCATCTTTCATTACAACTATTCTATCCCCCATTGTCATTGCTTCTGTTTGATCGTGGGTTACATAAATAATTGTTGCTCCAAGCTTTTTGTGCAACTTGGATATTTCTGTTCTCATCTGAACTCTAAGTTTTGCATCAAGGTTACTCAGTGGTTCATCAAATAAAAATACTTTTGGTTTGCGCACAATTGCCCTGCCTACTGCAACCCTTTGTCTTTGTCCACCAGATAGTGCTTTGGGTTTTCTATCTAAGTAATCTGAAAGACCAAGTATTGATGCTGCTTCATTTACTCGCTGTTTAATTTCTTCTTTTGCAATTTTTCGGAGCTTTAATCCAAAAGCCATATTCTCGTAAACGGTCATATGCGGATAAAGAGCATAGTTCTGAAATACCATTGCGATATCACGATCTTTAGGTGGAACATCGTTTACCAGCTTCCCATCTATTAATAATTCCCCTTCGCTTATTTCTTCTAATCCAGCTATCATCCTTAAAGTTGTTGTCTTTCCACATCCGGATGGACCAACAAGAACAATAAATTCTTTATCTTTTATTTCAATATTTACTTTATTGACTGCAACTGTTCCGCCTTCGTAAATTTTTGAGATGTTTTGTAATAAAACATATGACATGAGCTACCTACTTTCGAACTGAATAGTGTAATGATTTTCTTTTGTTTTTGTATAATGGTGAATCACTAATTCATATAAATTATTAATCTTATTTTCAGCATATCCATTCTCATTTTTAATCCCGTCAATGAATATAGAATCTACGTTGATTGGCGAGAGAATTTTAATTTTTGCGTCATTACCCACGAATGATATAAAATCAAACTCAAGAGTTTTTATCTTCGCGTCATAAAATAGTCCTTTTACAAATCCATTTGCAGAACTTAAAATAGGATTAATAGCATTGCCTAATTGTATAGTTATCTGCTCAAGATCAACCAAATCATCAGGAATAATGAACGATGGTATATTCTTTTCATCATATTTTATAGAAGAAACAGAGTTGTTTTTTCTTGATATAATGACATTAACGAGCTTCCCTTTATAAGTTAAATTGAAATTGACTGAATCCATCTCAGCAGGTAGAAATGGTTCAAACGAGATATTCCATTCATTTTCTCTTAACCCAAACAAATTATATAAAGTGTAGAAGTACCATCCACCCGCCCACAAGAATTGAGGTTTATCAATCTTACCGTAAATTGCCGGATCATTTTTATCACTTATCCTATATTCATATAAAGCAGGTTGACCATTAGGACTATTTATAATTCCATTTAATGTCATGGTTTTTTTTATAAATTGGAATGCATCCTCTTTTAATCCATTGCTAATTAATGAAAGTGCGTACCAGGAATTGCCGTGAGGCCAAATTCCACCATTGGCATAATGATAAGGATCGCCTGCTTCATTTCCGGCAAACTTCATATAATCAATTAGTAAATGCAGATCCATCGGAAATAAAGTATAGATGCCCAGTTTGTCATCTAATAAATTTTTTCTGGCGGTTGTTATCAACTTTAAATTTTTATCTGCATCAAGTAAATTAAAATGAGAGGCAAGAAGCGAACCCATATAAATATGAGTGTCCTTAGATCCATCTTCAAAATAGCTTATTAAATAATTTAGTTTATCATCCCAAAGCTTATTTATTAATTCATTGTTCATTCTATCAGCAAGTTTTTCATTGGTTTTCAATTCAGAGCTGTCAATATTCAATAAAGCTGATATATAATTAAATTCTCTTAAAGCTTTGATAGCAAGAATAGTCATATATGCTCGTGGACCAAAATTGTTTCCTATATCCCACCAATCAGGTCTGAATGACCACATTAAGTCATCTTTACCTTTATTTTTTAATGCTAATTGAATACTTCTTTTTATATATGGATATAACTTTTCCATAAACTCCAAATCTCCGCTATGCCTTAAGTAACGAGCACAGACAAGTGCAAACCAAAAGTGATTCCAGTTTTCTGATCCGGCGAATTCTGTTTTATAAGTTGAGTCTTTCCAATTATAAGCATGAGGAATCGTTTTATCAGTATCAGCTAGACTGACAATATAATTTAAATCATTTTTAACTCTATCAATATCGAAATTAACCGCAGCTAAATCTGTAAGCAACGCATCGTGAGTAAAATAAAAATTATACTCAGCTTGCGCTGGCATCGGAACAATTTGCCCATTTAAATAATGAGCATTTGTAGTTAAGACTGCTTTTGCCCATCTTGAAGTAAAATCAAAATCTTTGTTGCCGGTAAAGATTATATTTTTATCCAATGATTCTTTTAATATATAATCTTCATATTCCTGAACTTCTTTTTTATAATCTGCTGCCAAATATTCCTTTTTCTCTCTCGCTTCCGAAATTAATGACGACCCCACAATTTGAATAATCTTAGCTGATTCTTTTGGGAGTAACAGTTTCCTATAAATGTATGCAGCAACTGGCTCGCTGAGTTTATTTTGGGGAATTATTTGTCCAGGTAGCGGACTATTGTTTTTCAACCACCAATCATTAAGATTTTTAAATCCATTACCAATTTCTTTTTTTGTAGTAAAACTTAAAGGTTCCAACCCTGTATTTATAACAAATATTTGTGAGTTACCTGTTTCTACAAAAGGATAATTCACACTGATTATTGACCCGTTTTCCTGATATTCTGTATAAGCACTATCAATAGTTTTATATGTATGACTGGTTCGAATTGTTGTTTCTAATCTTGTATATACTTCATAATTTTTATTCGTATCAGATGTGTTTGTAATTTCATAAGTAATAACCATTGCTGGTTCACTTTTACAAAATTCATATTTGATTTTTATATCACTATCCAGTTCATTCCCGGTAAAGGAAACAGAATATGGTGTTTGTAAAACCTGGTAAGTCTGTTTATTTAGAAATTTTTTCTCCGAATCCCCAACTTTTAATCCAATAGACATAATCCTGAAATTTTCACGTTTCCAATAATCCTCACTGATATCAATGCTATTTGCTACCGGGTAATAAAAACTTATCCGATTCAGCAAAGGAAAACTTTTATGGATCTCAATACCTATATAAGGGCTTCCAACTTCTATTTGCCCAACTTCTTTTGTGCTTTCAATGGTTAATGAACTATTATCCTGCCCATAAACAGTAAATGTCAATAATAATACCATTAAGAAGATATGCCCTATTGAAGTATTTTTAAAAACCATCAACTCTTTTATACTTATCCTAGTTTTCATTTTAATAACGTCATCTTTTTTATTTCTGAAAATTTATCAGAGCTGAATTTTAGAAAATAAATTCCTGAATTCACTGAATCTCCAAAATCATTTTCTCCATCCCAACTTGCAGAATAAGTTCCTGGATTTTTTTCTTGATTAATTAGTGTCCTAATTTTTTGACCAAGGATATTATATATCTCTAATTTTATCAGAGATTGGTTTGGAACCTGAAATTCAATATTAGTCTGATTATTAAATGGGTTGGGGTAGTTTTGTGTTAATCTATAATTTTCTGGTAACTGAACTTTATTTTCATCACTAACATTAACTACAAAATCATAAAGCGATTTAATTTTGCTATAGGATAAAGCATAATTGTAGATTCTAATGTCATCCAACACACCTTTGAAATTATATTGAGTATTATTGGGAAGTACCTGACCTATCATTAAATCAATTGTAGTTGTTAATATTAAACCAGAAAAGGATGTAAAAGCATCTAGTTCACCATTAATATATATTTCAAAATCATAACCATTGTAAAGAGCAGTAACATTGTAAAGTTTATTCTTGATTAATTCTGTTTCGGAATCAAGATCTTTTGTTCCCTGATTAGTTTTGACAGTCCATCTTATGTGTTTATTTGTAATTGATATTTTCCATCTATTCTCCCAATTGCCATGTGAAAGGGGGTAAGCCTCCCTATCGAAAAAGTCTCCGACCTTTATCCAGAAATTAATAGTTACGCTATTTTGAAAATTTAAACTTGTACTGCTTAAAACTCTGATATTATCATTTATTCCGTCAAAATAATATGCACTCCCTGTATTACCAAAACGATCAGTAGTTAATAATGCACCAGATACAGTTCCGTTATTACTGAACACACTTAAATCATTTGCATTACCATTAAAAGGATAATAGGCTACCAGGTCTCCTGTTTGCTGAATTGTTGTATCGCGAACGGATACACCGATACTGTCAATTGAAAATCCTCCACGCCCATCATTTACAGAACAAACTATAAAATAATTACCGGGATTGAAAGGCGCAGTCCATATAATAGATGAATCACTTCCAGTAATTGATCCAAATGCCGAAGACCAATTAAAGGATAATGAGTCTTTATCTAAATCTGAGGCGGTGCAATTAATAATAGCATCTGAACCAATATGAATTTTCCTGGGATTTGCTTTGATTTGTTCAATTATCGGAATGTGGTTTATAAATTCAACTTCTTCAATTAATATTGAATCAGAAACTAAACCTCCTTTATTATCCGTTACAGTGCATTTGATTAAAATATTGCCGGGTGTAGAACCAGTAAACCAGGTTACAACAGGACCTGTCCCTTTAATGCTGCCAGCTGAAGTCAACCACTCATAATTTAATTGATCACCATCTTTGTCAAACGTTGAGCAATATATTTTTGTTGAATCTCCAATAGTAACAATTTGTTTTATTGAAGAAAGAGATTTTATTCTTGGCGGATAATTTGAAACTGTTTGCCCGGATAAATAGTCAATAACTATTCCGTTAGCTAAAACTTTGTTAAGATTGTAAGTTATTGTGCTTCCGGAAGGAATGATAACTGCAATTATGGCTTGATCGGCTGGGATTGTAATATTTGTTTCACCCGTTACTGCAGATTTTATAATAGTGTTAGATACCGCATCGTAAATATCACTTGACTGATTTCCAACATTTATAATTACTGATTTTTCTAATTGATAGGGATTGAAATAGAGAAAACTTGGATAAGCATTTTTATGAAAGTAATCGGTTTTAAGTAAATCTAATTTTAATATCATTGGTACATTTGTAGTATCAATGATCCCTCCAAATATTCCAACGTGTGAGGAACCATAAAGCGCAAGATTAGTCGCGCCCCAACCACCGCTTATTGCATCTCCCGTCGCATAAGGACTACTGGCATAAAGGGTCTGACGTATGGCTTCATGTCCAATATAGGAATTGGGATCATATTGATGAGCCCATTCCTCACTATCCTGATTCTGATTAGGAAGATAATTGGTATAAAATAACCTTGCAGAATTAGCTGCATTCAAAATCCATTTACCAATAGCACGCGCATAACGGTCATCATATCTAACTAATGGGACAAGTGCACCTGCCTGTTCAAATGTATTCATCAAAAAAGCATAATCATTTGATCCATTAACTTCACCAATTAATCCGTTAACATCATATCCTCCCCATTTTCCAACAATTGCACCCCAACTACGTAATGGCCCAACATCAAAACACCAATTAATTATTTTTGATAAATTATAGTTTGAACCTAATTCTGCATTCATTCTTGCTGCAGTATAAGCACCATAAGATAATTGTAATTCATATGCAGGATTTGATGATAAAGAATTTAAATATTCCATAGACCATTCCGCACCAATTCTATAATCTTCATTCTTTGTTTCGATATAAGCGTTATACAATATCCATGCGATTGCGCCTGCAGCTTCAGGTTCAACTACTCCTGATGCATAAGGAGTCATGTTCATTAGGTTGAATGCGCGGTAATTCATATAAGGAATTTGCCAAGGTGTAGAACTTCCCCCCATTGTTTTTACCGCATCCAGCCATCGTTTGGCAACAATCGGGAATTGATTAGAAAAATTGCCAACATTGGGATATTTACTATAGAGTTGATAGAAAAAAATATTAGGCATTACATCATACCACCAATCATCCCAATTGCTTCCGTTTGGATGATTGAGATAGACATTCGCATTGTTTGCTTTATTAAAATATTCCTCACTCATCAATACCCAGTTGTATCCATTCTGATTGCTCTTATCTATCCCTATCAATGATGCACTTATTAATGCAGGTAAAATGTTAATTGCTTCGGAAGAAGTTGGTGAAGTAGTTCCAACAACTGTATGAAGACCAAAGCTGTTATGTTCAGGATAATTAATTGTGTTGGTATTTATCCAGCTTAGAGGAAGATATTGTCCTGTTCGTGTAAGATCAAATACAATGCTATCGTAACCCGCAGCAACCTTTCCCCAATCTCTCATTTCGAAAGGAGAAGGAATATTTGGCATCAGTTCAATTCGATTTATATTAATTTGTTGAGCGTTTGTTTGATTTATCATCGGGAAAAACAAAACAACAAAAAATAGGATAACTAAATATCTAATAATGCGGTTCATAATTACTCCTTCCAAATTGTGGAAGATTTATTTCTTTACCAGGCATAATATTGTGGAGATTTGCCTGCAGGTGGAAATATCGCATCTAATTTTGAAAGAGATTCCTTATCAAAATTTATATCTAATGCTTCTATCGATGATTCCAACTGCTGAAGAGTTCTTGGTCCAATTATAGGAGCAACAACTCCCTCTTGATTTATTAACCACGCAAGAGCGGTGTTTGCCGGATCGTGTCCAAAATCAGCACAAAATTTTTCCCACTTTTCAATTTGTTCTCGGTTATTTTTTAATTTGTTAATAATTTCATCTTTGCTTCTTCTACCCTTTCCCAAACTTTTTATTACCCCACCTAATAATCCTCCTTCAAGTGGGCTCCAGGGAATAATTCCAACTCCATAATATTTACAAGCAGGTATCATTTCACGTTCAATAAAACGATTGAAAAGATTATATTTACTTTGTTCGCTAATCAATCCGAGTAAATTTCTTCTTCGTGCCTCTTCATTTGCAGTTGCAATATCCCAACCGGCAAAATTGCTACTACCGACGTAAATTACTTTCCCTTCCCAGATTAATTGTTCCATCGCTTGCCAAATTTCGTCCCAAGGAGTATCCCGATGGACGTGATGCATCTGATACAAATCTATATGATCAGTTTTTAATCTTTTTAAACTGTCTTCACAAGCTTTTTTAATATGATAGGCAGAAAGATATCTTTCATTAACCCATTCGCCCATTTCACCATAAACTTTAGTTGCCAGGACAATTTTATCGCGTCGTTCCTTGCTTCCTTCTAACCACTTTCCAATAATTTTTTCAGTAATGCCTTCCCCCTTTTTACCACCATAAACATTTGCAGTATCAAAAAAGTTAATACCAAGTTCCAATGCACGATCCATTATCTTATAACTTTCTTTCTCTGGTGTTATTGCCCCAAAGTTCATTGTTCCTAAGCAAAGTTTGCTAACCATTAAACCGCTGCGACCTAATTTTTCATATTTCATTTTATTATCCTCTTATTTGAAAAATTATTTTGTATTATTTAAGTAGTCATTTAATGAATAAATTTTAATCTCCGTTGTTTTTAACTGGTTTGAATTTTTTGTATCAATTCTAACTTCAATTTCTTCTCCGGGTAGAAGAAAAAATCCCCGATCTGAAAAAGTAATTTTCGGATGATATAAATCGATAAAGAAAACAGGATAATTACTTTTCAGTAATACATAAGTCCCACCTTCTCTATATAGAAGGTTCACCTTTACTTTTGATTTTTTCAGAAAAATATATTTCCAAGGTTTAACTAAATAGTAATTCCTGGCAATTATCCGATCTGAGTCATCATATAAAACTGCTGTTATAACCCAGTTATTATCTCGTGGTAATTTATCTTTATATATATCTTTAATTTCTATAAGGTTTTTATTACCCACACTAACTTTATAGAAAATTTCTTTAACAATTTCCGCAGATAATGTGTCTATAATTGTTAATCTTAATCTACCTTTTATATTTTCTTTATTCTGGTTAAGTAAATTAATTTTAATCTTAACTCCATCATCTTTAAAGTAAAGTAGGATCGGTGCAAATGCATTCTTAACAAAATAGTATGCCATTTTGGGCTTAATTTCAGAATCAATTATGGACCAACTTGTTACAGGCCAACAATCATTTATTTGCCATACAATACTGCCGTTAGTTCTATTATTTGTGCGCCAATATTCAAGACAAGTTTTTAATGCAAAGGATTGATTTAATTGTGTCAGATACAAATAATCATCCCATTCAGTTTTAATTGGAAGATGACCGCTTAAAAATTTAATGATCCTTTCAGGTCCTTCGATTTGTTTGTTATGATGTTCAAATATTTGGGTGCTTATGTTTCTATTTTTAATTGGTAAATATTTTTCAAAAGTATCTTTGTTAGCAGGACCTTGAAATCCAAACTCAGTAACAAATAAGCTTCTATCGTTTTTTACTTCATCATAGTCAATCCATCTGCTCCAAATATTCCATTGATGTGTGTTACCGCTTTTAAAGGAATTCGGATCGTCATCATTTCCAAAAGGAGAAGAAGGCCAATATGGATGTGCAGAATCGATATCTTTTAAAATATCCGGAATAACTTTATGATAGATATTATATCCAGGCATTTTTTTATAGGATGTTTTTTGCTCCTGAGTCCATATCCATTCGTTTTCATTATTGCCACACCAAAGAGCAAGACAAGCGTGATGTTGAATTCGCAAAACATTCTGGTTTACTTCTTCAATTACATTGGCTATAAAATCATCATTCTCCGGATATGAACCACATGCGAATATAAAATCCTGCCAAACGAGTAAACCAAGCTCGTCGCATTGCTTATAGAATTCATCATCTTCATAAATTCCACCACCCCAAACTCTAACCATATTAATATTGGCTTGTTTGGCTAACGAAAGTAATTTAGAATATTTTTGATTTGTAACTCGTGGAAGAAATGAATCAGCAGGTATCCAGTTTACTCCTTTACAATAAATATCTCTATTATTAATTCGGAATTTAAAAGTTGAGATTTCGTTATCTTTTAATATTAAATCAATAGTCCTGATTCCAACATTTCTTTTCAATTCGTCAAGAACATTATTATTATTATCAACTAGTTTAACCTGTAACAAATATATGTTTTGCTCTCCCTCTCCGTTTGGCCACCATAGTTTTGGATTTGGAATTTTAAATCTAATCTTTTGCTTTTTGGATGAATCAATGTGGATGCAATTTTCGTAATGGCTATCAAAGTCAGACATTGATACTTTTAATGATAATTCTTTTTTATCTAAACTCTTAATACTAACATTGACTTCAACATCTGCATTATTTTTATTGATACTAATTGTAGAAAAGGTTAAGGTTTCAATTTTTGCCTTAGTCCATTCTTGTAAATATACTTTTCGCCAAATGCCTGAAGTCGGAAAAGATGGTCCCCAATCCCAGCCAAATGAATATTGTGCTTTTCTTATATAGACTCTGCTTGAGTTAAGAGCAACAGGAAGTCTGCCATATTTATTTTCTTGTTTAACAGCATATTTTCTTGTTTAACAGCATAATTTACAGGAGATTTTATGATAACTTTCAAAGTATTATCAGTGGATTTTAAAATATCCTTGATATTATATTTATAAGTTATAAACATATTATCGGTGCCACCCAGTTTTACATCGTTTAAGTATATTTCGCAAACTGTATCTAAACCTTCAAAAACTAAATCATAATTTTTACTTACACTACGATTAAAATCAAATTGAGTTTGATAAGCCCAATCGCATTCAGAAACCCATTTTATTCTCAGTTCATTATCAGCATAAAATGGATCTTCTATAAGTTTATTATTTAGCAAGTCTGTATGAATAGTACCAGGAATTGTCGCGTCAAACGTGTCGCCTGATTTTATTTTATTGTTAGTTATAGCTTCATTAGACCAGGAAGATTTTGCCAGTGAGAATTTCCAGTTACTATTTAACTCAAATTTCTTGATCAAAATATTCTTCTTCTCTTGATTTCTCATTATTGTTCCTTGAAGTGCATTTTAAAAACCTCAAACTTTAAAACAACTTGCGGATAAGAGATTACTTATTATTTTCAAATTCCTTTAAGGCAATCGGATTAAGTGATACCCGCAGTAAAGATAACAATCCCTCAATAGTCGATTCTGCACCGGAATTTTTATTGACTAAATTTTCATTTTCAATACCATCATAAAAGATTCCGTTTTCTTGATTATACATTGCAATCTTTGCCGGATTCTTGCCTGTAAACCACTTTGCAATTGTGCCGGCTTTTATAGCATAAGTTGAATCTGATGTAATTTTATATGCTTCAAGAAGGGCAAATACCATAGGCTCAATTCCATAAGCTATCTGAGAATATTGATTTGACTCAACCACTTTATAATTACATTTATTCTTATTCACTTTGAAATAGCTTAAGAAATTATTTTTAATTAATTGATTATAAAAATTGTTAAGTTCTAATAATACACTCTCTTTTATCTTCTTATCATTTAAAACCTGATAAGCTTTCAACAATGCATAAGACTGAGAATTACCCCAGGCATGCCATGTGTTTTGCCAGCTTAAAAATGCACCATCGAATTCAAAGTCGGAATCCTTTATCTGCATCATCATTATTCCGTCAACCAATAATTTGAGGTAATCTAAAATTTCTTTATCCCCAGATACTTTATAATATTCGGATAGACCTATGACTAAAAGTGCCGCCTGATCAGAGGCATAATTACCAGGGAGCCAGTCCGGTAATTCAATCCCATCGATTATGATTTTTCCCTTTTCTTTTGGAATAATTTGTTTTACTGCTGAAATTATTTTTTCAATACTTTGTTTAATCCTTTTACTTCTATCATCATCTGAATTTTTAACATTCTCATAGTTTTCCATTAATGCCCAAAGCGCACGCCATGACCACCAATTTGGTTCTGCAACGCTAGTTTTAAATGTTGTATTAATGGAATTGTCTTCCCAAATAAAATTATAAAAGAAGCCATCTTCAGCTTGCATATATAATAAGAACTCAATCAGGTTATAATACTTATGAAGACTTGAACTATCATTATATGCTTTATAATATTCTAAATAAAATATTGCAGCACGCGCGACATCATCAACACAAGCATATCCCTCATCATCATCACCAATATAAGCGTAATCTGGTGCATTGCTATAAATATGGATAATAGCCATCTGTCTGCCATTAACTTCAATTTCTTTATATAAATAATCAAGATGTGATTTATTAAGCATGAAAGTTGTTTGACTTTGAGATATGTTACTGCAAAGTGCAACTATAAAAGATATAAAAATATATTTTGGAATTATCAGAAAATTTCTCATTATAACTTTAACTATTTACATAAAGATAAAAGATACTCAACATTCGTTTCAGCAAGGCAAATATTCATATCTGCACCTGAGTAGTAAATTTTTATATCACCAGTACTTTCCAATATCCAGCCATTTGAAAATATAACATTATTAACATCACCTATTCGCTCATAATTATAATCCGGAGATAAAATTGGTTCTTTACTTTTTCCTATCACCAACCATGGTTTTTCTAGATCAAGCAAAAGAACCCCAAGTTTATAAATTGAACCCGTACCGAAAGATCTTACACCATGATAAAGCATTAACCATCCATCTTTTGTTTTAATTGGATTGCCTGATGAACCAATTTTATCCTGTTCCCATGTCCCCTGCTCTGGCTCCAGAAGAGCTCTATAGCCACCCCAATGTATTAGATCAGGGCTTCGGCCTATCCAAATATCTTTTCTGTTTTCAGCAGATGGACGATCTACCTTCCAGTAGTAGCCATTAATTTTCTCAGGAAAAATAGCACAATCTTTATTTGAGGGTTCAGAAATAGGTCCATGGATTTTGAAGTGAATGAAATCAGTTGTTTCAGATAAAATTACTAAAGGTTGGTATTTTGAGTATCCTGTATAGGTTATATAAAACTTACTTTCAATTTGGGTGATTCTTGCGTCTTCAATTCCCCATTTTACGTATTCATAGCAATCTTTATGATCTTCGGGAGTAAGTATTGGTCTCTCTGAAACTTTAAAATTATATCCATCACTACTTTCTGCAATTACAAGCGATGACCTTCCTATCGGCATCTCAACTCTACAAAGTAATAAATATTTTCCGTTAAATTTAACAGCACCTGGGTTAAATACACTATTAACTTTAAATGGAACATCCTCTTTGGTTAAAATTGGATTTTTAAAGTATCGGTTAATTCCCAATTGATTTACCTCTTTGTCTCTATTTAGTTAAAATTATTTAAATTTTTTCAGTAATTCCGGAATCTTAATTGATGCAAAACCACAGGCAGAATCGGAAAATGCATATGGTATTATTAAGTTATTCCTATGAACAAGTGAACCGCATGAATAAACAACATTTGGTGTGTAACCTTCTCTTTCTTCTTCATTTGGTTCAATCAAAGGATCAGTTAAAGATCCAATAACTTTGGATGGATTTTCAAGATCAAGTAGCACAGCACTGATAACATATTTTCTCATGGGTCCAACCGCGTGCGTAATTAATATCCACCCTTTATTTGTCTCAATTGGTGAACCGCAATTCCCTACTTGTATGTATTCCCAGGGTTGATCCAATGATTTAATAATTTTTGCATCATTCCAGTAATAAATATTATCCGATAACATTATAAAAATATTTTCACTGTCTTGCCGAGAAGTAATTACATATTTATTATTAATTTTCCTAGGGAATAGTGCCATTCCTTTATCACTAATTGCATTTCCATGAAGCGTACCGATTTTAAAATTCCGAAAATCCTTAGTCTCAATTATTTGTGTTCTAAATTTCCTTCCATTGTAAGCAGTATAAGTGCCAAAATATGTAAAATCATTTTTATCATTGAATCTTACAAACCTTGCATCCTCCATTCCTACAGATTCACTTTTTGAATATGGGAATAAGACTCTTTCACTTAATTGAACATCATCTGAAAAATTACAAATATAATTTGAGTCTAATAAATCTTTGATTTCTGACTTTGAGTTAGCTGTATACTTAAGTTTTTCAATTAAAATTTCATCCTGCTTTAATTTTATTATTTTGGGTTGAGTTATATATCTCGATTTTTTTTGTAAATGGACTTCAGAATTTTTATCAATGATACCTTCCCTGAATTCGATAGATGATATATGACCTTCACCGGTTGCTCTAAGACTCATAACGAATCTAAGTGAGTCTTTTTCTATTTTACTTTGATCTGGATGGGGTACCATTGATGGATTGAATAGAGCAGCAGCACTTATTGAATATTCTTTTGAGAAATATGAACCTATTAGCAGCTTCCTGTCGCTACTCATTTGATCGGGGGACTGAATATACTTTTCGACTTTCTTAAAATTTGAGAGAACAATTTCTTCAAAATTTTTATGTCTTTTAGAAAAATCATTAAAAACCTTATTAAGAATGTTAATAACTTCTTTTTCATCTAATGAAGACACTCTCTGAATAACTTTCTTTGTCCTTGCAGGGTTTAATTCGAAAAATTGAAGTAAAACTCTTTTGGGATCAGGAAATAATTTTGGTGTAAGTCTTTGAATCATATCTAATAAAATCTTTCTACTCTTTTAATCCTGTAGAGGCCATACTTTGAATAAAATATTTTTGGAAAAACAAATAAGCCAGCACGATAGGTAATGCAAGAACAACTGCTGAGGCAAGTTTTACACCCAGCTGGGATTCCGCTCTTCCTCCAACAGCGAACAAAGTAACAAGCTGCGGCATTGTCATCAAACTTTCATCTCGTATAACAATTAATGGCCACAGTACCTCATTCCAGGAAGCCATAAAGGTTATTATTCCAATTGTTACTATTGCCGGTAGAGAATTCGGCCAAAGTATTCTGAAGATTATTTGCAGCTCATTACATCCATCAAGTCTGGCTGCGTCTATCAAACTATCAGAAATGGATTTAAAATATTGCCTGAACATTATTATGCTTAAGGCGTTTATTAAATATGGCACAATCAGGGCTAAATAAGTATCTATCCAGCCAAACTTTACCATAATTATATATTGTGGAATAAGTGTAATCTGAAAAGGTAATGTCATCGTAAAAATGATTATGTAAAAAATTAAGTCCCTGCCTTTAAAAGAGAGTTTTGATAGTGCATAACCAATCATAGAACCAAAAACTAAAACTCCAATCGTAATTGAGGAGGCCACAATGAGACTATTAATAAATGCTCCACCAATTGGAATCTTCTCAACCATCTGCGAATAGCTATTTATTGTTAATGATGAAGGTGCAAGTGTTAAGTTGCCTATTTCATTTTCAGGAGCTATTGACGCTATTACCATCCAGTAGAATGGATATATAAATATTAATGCGCTTATTGTAAGAGCAGCATAAAACAATATTGTTTTAAATATTTTCAATGATCTTTCTCTATAAATTTTTTCTGAATCATGACAACAGCTAAAATTATTAGTGCGAAAAACAATCCCAGTGTCGCAGCATATCCCATGTGATAATAGAAAAATCCCTGTTTATAAATATAAAGTACCGCGGACATAGTACTATTAAGTGGCCCTCCGCCAGTCATAATATAGGGTTCAATAAATAATGAGAAGCCGCCTATGGTTGAAAGAATAACTACCATAAATATTGTTGGATTTATCATTGGCAACGTAATCTTAAAGAATTTTTGCAGATGTGTTGCTCCTTCCAAATCGGCAGCTTCATAATACTGTATCGGAACGGTTTGAAGACCAACTAGAAATAGAATAATATAAAGTCCAACATTTTTCCATGTGGCCATTATTGCAATTGAAGTCATTGCAATATTTGGATCAGTTAACCAACCGATTTTATTCAGCCCGATTCCTGTAAGTAATCTGTTCAACAGACCCGTATCAAATCCATATAATTGCTGCCATAAAATCGTAACTACAACTCCGGATACAATTACAGGAAGGAAGAACGCTCCTCTGAATAACCCTTGTAATTTTATTTTTTGATTTAGAATCTCTGCAAGAAATAGAGCAACAATTATCTGAAGAGGAATATGAATACCCAAAAATATTAAGGTATTAACCATTGACTTAAAAAAAGTTTTATCGTTAAATAATCTGATATAGTTGCTTACTCCCGTAAACTCCATTGGTGAAATTATATTCCACTTATGAAAAGTTAATATAATAGAGAAAGCAACGGGGAACGCAACAAATAGAACAAAGTGTACTATATAAGGTGAAACGAGTAGGTAAGGCAGTATTTTTTTTCTATTTACCATTTTAGATGATCTTATTTAAGAAATAATAAGTTAACTGCATCAGATGCATCTTTTATTGCCTGTTCCGGTGTTTTCTTTCCATAAACTACACAAGCTTCATACTCCTGTGAAATTAAATCAAAAACTTCCTTAAGCACAGGCGATGCATCCGTACCTCTGACATATTTAGATTGCTCAGCAAAAATTTGCATCTTTGGGTTTTTAATAAAATATGAGGTGAAAAAAGGATCTTTATTAAGATTCTTTCGTCTTGGTAATTGATTTGTTATCTCTAAAAGCTTCAGATCACCGTTATTATTAATCATAGTTTTAATATAATTCCATGCGGCTTGAGGATATTTACAGGTCTTAAATATGACTATATTTTTAGGATCCCCATAAGTATAAATGGGTCCTTTATGATCATCAGGCACCGGCATAAAAGTATATTCATATTTAAACCCTTTCGGTTTAAATTTTTCTGCGTGGGCAATTTCCCAAGGACCCGTAAATCTTGATGCGATAACACCTGATAAAAAGACATCCTGCCTTGCTGAAATTTGTTCTCTTGGAAAATAGTCTCTTTCATAAAGTGTTTGGAGAAATCTAAATACACCCACAGCATACTTATTGTCAAATACGGCTTTATTATCTTTCACTAAAGGAGCACCATTTGAAGATGCAAGGTAAAGGGGATAAAAATCAAAAAATCTTTGCCACCAGGTTACAAGCACTTCAGAGTAGCCAAACCATCTATCTATATATCCATCACCATTAAGATCTTTTTGAAATTTTCTTGAGGCATCAAAAAATTCACTATATGTTTTGGGGGGACCTTGAAGTTTTAAATCATTTATCAAGTTTACATTATAAATTAACATAATAGGGTTTATCTTCCACGGTATTTGGTAGATGTGGCCATCAAGTGATTTAATTTCCTCTATAACGGAACTATCGCAACGTTCATAAAGAAAATCAAGAAAACCTTTCAGAGTATCAAGAGCAACTAACACTCCTGCCTGAGCGTATGCTTCAACATCTCCCTGCCACATATTAGAATAAATGTCGGGAGTTGTTTTGCCCACAACAGCGGCAAGTATAATTTCCTCACTCGATCGCCCCTCGGGAACCGGTTGATATTTAATCTTATCATTAGGGTTATTCTTGTTCCACTCTTCGGTAATTATTTTTGCAAATTGTATTTCATCGTTGTTATTTGAACACCAGTATACTATTGCATCACGAGAATTTTTATTACTTCCGCTGCAACTGAATAAACTAACACCAAATAATGTTATAATTATTATTTTAAGAAAAGATTTCATTTTGTGATTTACTCCCAGCTTGCCCAATCATTATCAATAGAAGGGTATGCTGGTCTTGGTATCAGATTGCCGCGCTTAACGATGTAAAGCTCAATGGATTTATTATCATTTTCAGAAGAAACTTTTATTTCATTAAGCAAATCTTCATTAATTTTAATTTTATATTTCTTTTTTAACTCAAGGATTCTATGTAATATTTTTTTTGATAATTCTTCACTTAAAATTTCTGATTGTGATTTTTTATTTTCTTTTATCAAACTGATTTCTTCTGAACTCAAAGTAATTGAATTTGCCAAATCATTTTTATAAACGCTGTATGATATTTTATCTTTCCACCAATCCGATTGTTTTTGTACCCAAAGGGATTTATCATATCCTCTTTCAATTGCTTTATTAGTCAACAGTTTATCTCTCACCATTAGCCAAACTAAATCCTCTAAAGATTTTGAAAAATTAATTAGATCATTTTTCAAAAACTTAATGTATTGTTCACGATTCCTGTACCAGATGATAAATTCATCTAAAGATACTTTTTGATTTTTAGATTCTACTAAAGTTAAACCCTGGTACTGATCTCCTCTCTTTAATCCAAGATTATCTAATGCAACATCTAATTTTTTATCAAGGTCCCATTCAGAATACTTTTCCGGTGCGAGTATAAATTTTCCAATATAAGATCTGAGTAAATTAAATACGTCGCGTTTTATTATTGGATTTTCGTCTATAAATAATTCCTTTACATACTGATCTGATAAAATATCCAATTTACTTTTTGTAATCGCATTTACTGATTCAGATTTTAACTTGTTATATTCAGTTTCATTAGTAATCATATTTTTTACAATATTATCAATTTTAATTATATACCAACCATCATCAGTATGTATTGGATCGGAAATTCTCCCGGGGTTAAGCGTATCGATTATTTGGGCAAACCGAGGATTTTTCATATAGATATTATACAAACTGCTCGTTAACTGTCTGTCATCAATTAGAACTGAATCGTTCAGCTGAGTATAAAAAAGCGAATCGAAGGTTATACCAACTTGTAATTCCTTTACATAACTTTTTAGCATTTGTAAGTCATCAGTATAAAGCCATCTGAGCTGGTATTCTGTTTGTTTTTTTTCAATGAGTCTCTCAATCTCAGAATCATTTATTTTAACCTGTGGTAATATTTCTTTCTGAAACATTTCTTCAGTAGCCAGGTCTGACTCTATATCATTGAAAATATTTTTTGCGGTTTCTTTTTCCATAACTCCATTCTCATAACCAGCTAATGCAAGCAGTTTTTCATTAATCATATATTCCAGATGTCTTTGCTTTGAATTTTTACTCCTTTTTGTAAAGGCGGGTCCAAACTCATAGTTATAGATAAATTCTTCAGAAGTAATTTTAATATTTCCGACTTCTGCTACAATTTGATCTCTTTTCGTCGAATTATTTTCTTGTTCAAGAAAAATATCCTGACTATAAATCTTAGACGAAATCAAAAGGAACGATATTAAAATTAATTTTTTCAAGAAAAACTTTTTATATACTCTCAATACAATTGAAAAAATTTAGTTTAAAATTTAATCCCGATTGAAAAACTGTGTACATTATTCAGTTTCCCAAAATCTCTAAATGCATAGTCAAATCTCACGAGTGCTGAACTTAGAAGCATTTTAGAGTTCACACCGGCACCAAATGAAAGTCCTCCTTCAGCATCTTTTAGAAACAAAGAATTATATCCACCTCTTATTGAAAAGTATTCCATAAATGAAAATTCTGCACCAACATTTAAGCTTTGATAATCATTATTTGGGACTAATGCATCTGCAGAGATAGTAAATTTATAATTATCATTCTGCAATGCAGTTGTTGAAACTCCAATCTGGAAATAAAGTGGTAAATCCCATGAATCAAGTTCAATATTTGTGGGAATTCTATCATTTGAACCTTGTTTTGTTGGATCAACACTTATAAAATATCTTGTATCTCTTCCATCTAAACGCATGGGAGTTCCAAAATTTGACATTACAGCACCAATGGTCATCCCTCCAAATAAATCGGTTCTAAAAACTGTACCTGCATCTATCGCTAATGCAGATGCACTCATATGCCAGATTGATTGCTTAATATATTTGGCAGTGATACCAACCGAAAACCTATCTGTAAATTTTCTGGCGAATGATAATGCAACAGAAATATCGGAAGCGCTAAAATTTTCTCCGGTACCATCGGGCTGTTCTACCGTTGTAACTTTCATATCTTCCATAGATAGTGCTGTAAAACTCAATCCCAAATTCCCAAAATCACCAAGGGGGATTACAAGACCTGCATAATCAAATTTTGTATCCGCAATCCAATTGGTATGCACAAGTATTGCTTCATACTGATCTAATGTTGCTATCCCGCCAACATTCCAATATAAAGCGGAGGCATCGTTTGCAAGCCCTACAAACGCACCACCCATTGCATTCGCAGAAGCACCAACTCCTATCTCTAAAAATGATGCTGCAGTGGTTCCTGTTTTTGAAACATTTTGGGAATAGAGAGTTTGATTTAATAATAACAAAATTAGAATTGAAAAAAATATTTTTGTGCTTGTAAAATTGTTCATAGCAACCTCAGGCAATAATTTGAACTTTTTTGTTTTCATCATTTTATCACCGCAAACTTTCCAACTTTTTGACCAACACCAGGAGCATCTATATGATAAACATAAACTCCGTAAGCGATATCCATCCCATCTTTGGAAACTAGGTCCCAGCTTTCTTGTCCATCAGAGATTGAGCTTGAATGTTCTATCTTCTTAACAAACTTTCCACTAATTGTATAAATACTAATTGTACATTCACTCGGAAGATGCATAAAATATATACGCCTTTCACCGCGTCCTACTTCGGTTGTAGAAGGTTCCCAGGAAGCGGCTCCCACGTAAGGATTTGGGACGACAGATACATTGTTCAGGTCAGATGCAGCTTTAGTTTTATCAAATCCCTGACCTTTCAATGTGAATTCATAGAACTCATTATTTCTAAATGGTTTTTTGTTCACAACTTTAAAAACATCCCCATACTGAGGCGCTCTCTGCTTATCTTCAGCTATTGTTGTATCTTTAAATAATGAAACGGACCAGCTTACATGTAAATTTGAAAAATTAGTGGCTTTTTTACCAAGTGAATCACCAAATACAAAAAATATTGCATCCCCTGCATTAAAAATTTTATCAGAATTTGCATCCCGGAAAATAAACTGAAAATGTTCTATCCCTTCAGTCAGGTTATTTACGATAATATTCGATTGTATCGGCTGACTGAAAGCCGTTGCAGGAAATGACAGATCTCCTTGACCAGGTTCTGTAAGTTTTATCTCAAAGTCAGCGGGATAGTTAATTTTTTTTCCTAAATAGGCGGATTGATATCTCGAATCAAATCCTACCTGCATAATATAGTTGCTGTTCCCTGTTATCCAACCAGTTTTATCAAAATCAATTGTTACTGCGGTATCACTTTTTATATCGACTGTAAATCCATCAAGCACAGGAGTTTGCTCTTCAACTCCATTTATTCTCTGCTTGCTAAGCAAAGTATCGCCTTGTGCAACATTAATCAGAGAATACTCTGGATGAGCAGAATTTTGGTATGGGGTATTTTCATTGAACACTAACCGATAAGTATTGAAATTCTTTATCGAGTCAGGATTTAGAATTGAAATAGAAATATTTCCTGTACCGGGTCCACTTCCTACAAACGAAGCAACTTCCGGTGCAAGGTAACCAGCCGCAGGCGCTCTTGGAGTTATTACCGCTGTATTTATATCTGTAGTAATATTTCCGTTTATATCTTTCTTTAGAATTGTTGTTGTCTCTGAAGGCGGAATACCTTCAAAATTTCCTTCAATCGTAGTGGTTGTGTAACCCTTATCATAAGCTGCAATTGCATAATAGTAAGTTTGCCCATTCTGTACAGTAGTATCGATATAGGAATGCTTAATACCTGTATCGTCGCCAAGATAAAACATTGCGCCATTTACATTTATTGGATGTAAACCTTTTATACCATCAATAACATCAAACTGAGCAATTGGAGATCTAAAAATAGGTTTGCCATAAGCATCGGTAATGATTTTGTTTTCAAGAAAATTTGGTTCTGTTGATCTATAGATTCTGTATCCTTCAAAATTAATTCTCTGGTAAAATTCATCGAATGTTCTTTCAGCTCTATCATCCCAATACAAAATGACTTTATGATCACCTGGCACTGCTGTTAGAATTGGTTTTTCAGGTGGTTTTGCGAAACGATAATTTGCATTGTATATCTGCTGTACTGTTTTTTTCCTTCTGAAAAGATCATCTTTTGAAATTCCAAATATCATTGACATAGAAAATCTTTCCGTCTCACCTTCTTCCTGTAATACTCCTGTATCAACTGAATAAGTATTTCTTCCGTTCATACTAAAAAGGTAACAAGAAAAATAGTTGGCAAGATTTACTCCAATAAGTGATTGACCATGCGGTGAAGGAAGTCCGGAAAGTACAGTCCAGTTTTCTTCATCATTATCAAGCTCATAAGTATGTACAGCATAAATTTTGAAACCAGTAAGACCTAACTGATCCGATTCATCTTTATCAAGTATGCCAAAATTTGGTTCGCCTTGATCAGGGCGCCCATTTCCTTCCGTACCATCTGCATCCGGCCCGGAATAACCTGCATCGAAAGGACCAACGCCATCAGAACCAACATCATTATTTAACGGTTCCCCTTTGTCCCAAACGCCATTATTATTTAAATCAGTGTATGATTTCCAATTGGCATTTTCATCTGCATCCCAATGAGGTCTCCATGAATATCCATAAAACTCACGAAATGTTGTTGTATCCTGAAATGCATTTCTTAAAAATGGATCCTGATTAGGATTGGTTATATATACTGAGGCACTATTACTTCTTTTTTCATCTGTCAGTCCATCAGAATCATTATCTTTATTATCATCAGGGACACCAGGGCTTTCAAGAAATGCGTAACCGGCAAGACCTACGGGGCTCCAATTTCCGGGGCTTCCGTAAGGAACAACTGACCACGCATAAGATATGTCCAAGAGTTCATTATAATCACCCGCGTTATTAGATGAATTATCGTGTCCACCAATTCCCCAATCTATATATTGCGCAAATAAAGTTTTTTGATAATCATAAGTACCCATATTTGTGATCTCGTAATACCAAAATATAACATCTTCGGCAAGTACCTGCGACCATTGAAAACCGCGAGCTTTTACTTGCATGCCAAGTCCACCTCTTGTAGGATCATCAGCATCAGGTTTAAAATTATTTTTTAATAAATATTCCCTGTCCTCATTATCATCAAAAACAAAATAAGTTTCAACATCAGCATTAAAAATTCCCTTCCCAAAAAACCCATTCCAGCTTCCATTCCAATCTGAAGTTCTATCTGGCCATTTATCAGGCCAGGTAGAAGGGATATCGCTTCTAGCTGGAGCCGAACTGTAGGGCGCATTGTATCCCGGTAGAGGCCACCAGCCATAGGTTACACCTGTTGCACTATTGAATCGTGTAAACTCATAATAGTTTGATTCAAGAGGATGAATTAATTTTCCAGCCGGATCAGTTGCTTCGGCTTGAACAATGATTGCAACTCCATCAACATAAGTATGATTAGTTCCTTTAGGCCAAACTCCACTTCTGCTTGGCTCATTCTTCCAGTCGGCAATTTCACCGAAGTTATAATAAACAGTAGCGGCAAGATTACCATCCATATAACCTTTTTTAGTTTGGTTATGGTCTCCCTTATTCTTATCAACAATCCTTTGAGCATTTAATAAATTTGAACTAATCATTATAAAGATTAAGATAGGGATGATATAAGTAAAACTATTTTTCGTCCACAGCATTTTAACTCCAAAATAAAAATCTAAAATGATATCTCAGCTCCAAGAACAACTTGTCTAGGAGATGAATAAAAGTCTGGTCTGGTAAAAAATTCTTTAAGCGTGTTTACACCTCTAGGTGGTGTTTGATTTCTTGTAAGCTCTAAAGTATCTCCTGCTCTTCCTGTATCACCAAAAACATTTACCTCGTTTAGAGTATCAAATAAATTAAAGATTTTAAGAAATACCGAAAGTTGTCGGCCAGCCAATTCGAAGTATTTGGTTACATAAAAATCTACATCGTAAAAAGCCGGTCTGTTGTCACTATTTTCCAGTCCTGTCCTTTGGTTTTGTAAAGATGGAGTATAAGGTAAACCGGATCCAAGTCTACCAATAAAACTTGCGATATAATTACCGGGAACACCTATTGTAAGAGTAAAGTTCAGGGAGTGTGTTCTATCCCAGTCCAATGGTACAAGTTGTTTATTGGGCGCTATTGGTGGATTGGACTGTGCATAATTAAATGCAGCATTAGGATCCGAAGCGCTGCCTTTTGCGACCTGGAAAGTATAATCTATTGTTGCTCCAATACCGTTAGTAAATCTCTTTTCAAAAGACAATGTTATACCTTTTACAGAGCCATAATCTTTATTAATAAGTTTGCTGAACTTTCTGAATTCATTCTTAATAAAAATTTCTGATGCTAATAAATTTCTTATGTCTTTATAATAAGCTGTAACTGTGATTCCTAGCTCATCGGTTAGTGCTTGTTGTAATCCTATTTCATACATAATTGTTTGTTGTGGTTCAAGATCCGCATTTCCAATCGTGTTGCCTATATTCTCAGGGAAATCGCCTGTTAATGGAATTCTGAAATTAGGATTACGATACAGGTTTTCGAAAGGAGGTATCTGGAAAAAGTGACCATACGAAATATGAATTGCCCCTCTATCTGATATTGGATAAGATAATCCTATGCGTGGGCTTAATTGATGTTTAGGTTTTGCTTTTAATAATAATGAATCAGGGAAAGGTGGCTGAAGTTCATCTAATAAATTTATTTTATTAGGATCTTTTAAATATTTACCATCAGGTTCAAAATAATCATACCTTAAACCAAAGTTAACAATTAAATAATCGAGTTCTATTTTATCCTGAATGTAATATGCAAATTGAAAAGGATTACTTTGATAAGTATTATAATTAAATGCACCTGGTTGAGGTAACATTGGTTTAAAGTTGGATGTTGCATCAATTATAATCTGATAATCTTTATATGTAAGATCATGATATGTAAAATCAATTCCAGTCTTAACTTGATTTATATTGTCTATCTGCCAGGTAAAATCTGATTTGCCTGTAAAGCTTGTAGTGGTATGATTAAAATGCCAATTTTCGGTGCCACCTGTTAAGAATGCATTACCGCTAACATCTTTTTTTCTGTTTGGATCAACATACCGCGGATCAAGGGGATCTTCATAAACATATTGTTTAAACTCTGATCTCAGACCGGAAACTGAAAAATCTATAAATGCCGAGTTGCTTAACAACAATGTATAACTTGCTATACCTAAAAAACTCTTTTGAAATTTTTTATAATCACCATCTGGATTAAGTCTATAAAGATGATCATAGTCTCTATATTTTATATCCTGGTACAAACCAGAAAGAACGATTCCTTTCCCTCCACCTACATTAAAAGCAAGTTTACCCTGCAGTGACAATCTTTTATTGAAGTTCATGGGAACATACGCTTTATCACCTGTGGCTCCTATATACCAATCAGCCGGATTATTTGCAGTAAAATTAGAAGAATCGGAAGGATTAAAAATCCTATGTCCATAAATTGCACCTTCATCATAATTATAACGACCGGAGAAAAAGAATTTTACAAAATTTTCTAAGCCCGGTATTGGTCCGCTCAAATTTCCTTGAATATTGTATACATTGGATGGACTGACGTGATCTATATAAGTAAAGATATCTTTATGCGAACTGATATAGTCCCCTGAATATGCCGAAATATTTCCTTCAAGTTTATCGCCAGCAATTTTAGTCACCTGATTAACGACTCCCGACAGGGCTTCGCCATATTCAGCATTAAAAGTACCTGTTAGTACTTGAATTTCTTCGATGCTGTTTACTTCGGCTGATAAGGAAGACTGTCCAGAGTATACATCATTTACCGGAACGCCATCTATCATGTACTTAACTTCATTGCTTCTACCCCCCCTAAAATGTCCATCTACTACACCCGCTTGTAAATTAACAACTGCAGAAACATCCTCAAGTGGAAGCATAGAAATATTATCTCCACTTATATTTTGTTCGGTAGATGTTAAATCCTTTCTTACAAGAGGTTTTTCAGCAGTAACAAGTACATCCGATAGCTCAATAGACTCTGAGGTTAATTCAAAATCAAGTTTTGTAGTCTGATCAACAGAAACCCTGACTTTCTGAATAGTAAATGAAGAATATCCAACCATAGAGGCCTTTACCTGATACTCCCCCGGTGGTATGTTTAGAATATAATAATTACCATCCAGATCTGATGAAGCGCCCATTGTAGTGCCAATAATAATAACATTGGCTCCTATTAGAGCTTCACCTGTTTTTTTATCAATAATTTTGCCTGAAATCTTCCCGGTAGTACCAGCTTGTACCAAGGTTCCTAATTGGAAAATCAATAAACAAATCAATAAAGCGAATAATTTATTACGAATAGTAATAGTGAACATTACATCCACCTATTTTTACATTAAATGAATATTTATTATTTGTACTTGATAGTTTTAAAAGAGGGCACCTAAATCAGGTGCCCTTAATTAATAATATATTACTTCAAAAGAACCATCTTCCGTGCCTGATAAAAATCACCAGTTCTAATTGTATATATATATGTTCCACTTGAAACTTTTGAACCGAAATTATTATCTCCATTCCATTGAACTTTATAATTTCCAGCATTCTGCTCGTTATTAATCAAAGTCTTAACTTCACGTCCAAGCAAATCATAAATTACAAGTCTAACATTAGAACTTGTTGGAAGCGAATAACTGATGATTGTACTCGGGTTAAATGGATTTGGATAGTTCTGAGCTAAGTCGTAATTAGTAGGTATTTCCAACTGGTTATTTACGTCTGTAACTCCATTTTTCTTTATCTGTAATTGATCCATATAAACAGTCCCTCTGAACCTGCCTAATGGATGCAATCTTACTGATAATGCTAATGCGCCATCCGGAACTGGTACATCTACATAAAATTGTGTCCAGTCAAACGATGTTGCATAAGGGAACTTCAATGGAATATCTCTTGACCAGAATTCTCCCCATCCTGCATTGTTGCCTATCGTGTTATGGAATATCGGGGTTATCGCTACACTCCATTGATCTCCTACTGCTGCTGCTGAATCAGGATATAATCCTACTCCTTTTATCCATACACTGATTCTTATTACATCACCCGGAACAACTCCACTCAATGGATATTTTCTTGTTCCTACAAATCCATCGTGTGTGCCTTCCAGGTTCTCAAACTTCAATGAGTACAATCCCTGATATGCTGCCTCATCTGTTATCTTTGTGTTCTGATATCCTGCATTTAATAATCCGTCATTGCCTCCATTCGGCGGTAACCAATAAAACCATCCCGTCGGTACTCCTACCTGTGTGTTCCAATCCTGCCCTAACCATCCGTTCCTTCCCGCAAATATAAAGTCATCTGCCCATACTGTCCCTGTTGCATCTTTTCCACCTACAAATCTGATTATCGTTTTCCAGGAATCTTCCGGTAAGCTTATCTCACCTACTGCCGTCTCTGCTAATGTCCATCCTGTTGTACTTGCTACACTCTGATCCAACTCGAACTTCTTCTCTCCTATTAAGCTTCCATCCTCTCTGTAGAATGAATAGCTTACGTACCACTTCTGATCATCTGTCGTTGGATTTACGTTTACTCCTGAGGTCTTGTAATACATCCCCATATCTATGTCTACATCCTTAAAATGTCTCTCCGACCACAGGTCTACCATATTCTCTGACTCCCACATCGCTGCTTCTGATGTCGTCGTCTTGGTTATCTTCAACGATCTGCCCATCGAATGAGACTCATCCGTTGCCCACGTTAATGTCGCTCCGCCTGGCACTGCCCCCTTTGTCCAGTATGATGGTAATTGCTGTTCGAAACTGCCTATCTCACTGATTGTTGGTATATCCAGTTTTTCTACTGTTAGTTGATCCATATAAACTGTTCCTCTGAACCTGCCTAATGGATGCAATCTTACTGATAATGCTAATGCGCCATCCTGTACAGGTACATCTACATAAAATTGTGTCCAGTCAAATGATGTTACGTTCGGGAACTTCAATGGAATATCTCTTGACCAGAATTCTCCCCATCCTGCATTGTTGCCTATCGTGTTATGGAATATCGGGGTTATCGCTACACTCCATTGATCTCCTACTGCTGCTGCTGAATCAGGATATAATCCTACTCCTTTTATCCATACACTGATTCTTATTACATCACCCGGAACAACTCCACTCAATGGATATTTTCTTGTTCCTACAAATCCATCGTGTGTGCCTTCCAGGTTCTCAAACTTCAATGAGTACAATCCCTGATATGCTGCCTCATCTGTTATCTTTGTGTTCTGATATCCTGCATTTAATAATCCGTCATTGCCTCCATTCGGCGGTAACCAATAAAACCATCCCGTCGGTACTCCTACCTGTGTGTTCCAATCCTGCCCTAACCATCCGTTCCTTCCCGCAAATATAAAGTCATCTGCCCATACTGTCCCTGTTGCATCTTTTCCACCTACAAATCTGATTATCGTTTTCCAGGAATCTTCCGGTAAGCTTATCTCACCTACTGCCGTCTCTGCTAATGTCCATCCTGTTGTACTTGCTACACTCTGATCCAACTCGAACTTCTTCTCTCCTATTAAGCTTCCATCCTCTCTGTAGAATGAATAGCTTACGTACCACTTCTGATCATCTGTCGTTGGATTTACGTTTACTCCTGAGGTCTTGTAATACATCCCCATATCTATGTCTACATCCTTAAAATGTCTCTCCGACCACAGGTCTACCATATTCTCTGACTCCCACATCGCTGCTTCTGATGTCGTCGTCTTGGTTATCTTCAACGATCTGCCCATCGAATGAGACTCATCCGTTGCCCACGTTAATGTCGCTCCGCCTGGCACTGCCCCCTTTGTCCAGTATGATGGTAATTGCTGTTCGAAACTGCCGAATTCATTTATTCCACTTTGCGCTTGCAAAGGAATTATAACTGCTAGCACTAAAATGAAGGCAATCCCCGTCCACCATCGAAAACTATTGTTAATACTATGCATAGCTACTCCTATAAGTTAGTTGTTGATTAATTGAACTTTAATGTTACTGGAAATAATACTATCAGAAAAAAAACTTACTATATCTTTTAAATGAATTTTTTTTGTTATTAATTTTTGAACGTTAATTTTTTTATTAATCAAGAGATCAATCGCAGATTGAAAAGTAAATGGATTTAGGTATGAATTAAAAATTTTCAACTCTTTTTGAAACAGAGATTGAAGATTCAAAGTGATATTCTGATCTTTAGGAGTAAGACCGAATACAACTACCTTCCCACCTTTACCAGAAACTTTTATTGCTGTATCGACAGATTTAATATTACCTACACATTCAATAACAACATCTACATGTGATTCGGTTAGATTGTTAATTGCTTCAAATATTTTTTCATCAAAAGGATTTAACGAATAATCAGCACCTAATTCAATCCCTAAGCTTTGTTTATTTAACTCTGGCTCAATCAATATTAGCTTTGATGCGCCGGCATTTTTAGCTAATTGAACCATCATTAATCCAATAGATCCTCCACCTATAATTACCACATTATTCCCAGTTTTAATATCTGCCTGCTGGATACCCCTTAAACAACAAGACAGTGGTTCAGCAAAAGCAGCAATGGATAGATCAATGTCTCGTGGAAGAAGATAAGCCTGAGAGGTAGGAACAATAGAGTATTCTGCGAACCCACCATTTATTGTAACTCCAAGTGCTTTAAGATTTTCGCAGAAATTCACCATCCCTTTTCGACAGTATTTACAATGCCCACAATAAATATTTGGATCAATTGCAACTTTGTCACCAATGCGAAATTCAGTATCTGAGCCACCTTTCTCCATAACAATTCCACTATATTCATGCCCTAATATAACAGGAACACTTGAGTGAGCTGTGCCGTCATATATATGTCTATCGGTACCACAAATACCGCAATTAGTTACTTTAATAAGTAGCTCATTTTTTTCAAGTGCCCGAAGAGGATAGTCACTTAGGGTAATATTTTTATTTCCGTTAAAAATTGCAGCAAGCATAGTTTTTTATTTTACTTTGCAAAACGAGGTTGATTCTCTCACAATTAATTCTACAGGAATAAGTATTTTTTTTAATAACGATTTTTTATTCTTTAAAGTATTAACCATTAGTCTTAGTGCTTCTGCACCCAATTCAATTTTGGGAACTTTTATTGTAGTAAGGGGTGGATTAAGCATCAAATCAACCTCAACATCATCAAATCCAACTATCGAAACATCTTGTGGGACATTGTATCCATTTTCTTTCAAATAATTAAGCACCCCAATTGCCATTGCATCGTTACCAGCAAAAACCGCCGTTACATCTTTATTTTTTGAAAATAGTTTTTTAGCGGAATTAAATCCATTTTGTCTATCCGGATATTTTGCATCTACTATTATTAAATTATTTTTTACCGGAATGTTAGCGTTTTCTAAAGCTTGCTTATACCCGTTTAATCTGTCAGACAAACTTGGATGCTCTATGTCCCCGCCAATAAAAGCAATATTTTTATGACCTAAACTGATCAGGTGATTGGTGGCAATCAAACCACCTTGAGTATTATCTATTAAGACAAGATTACAACAATTAGTTGGGGGAATGTAATCAATGTAAACCGTTGGAAGATTATAAGAAGAAATGCGTTCAATCAGATCATGAGGAATCTTGCCTGCTATTATAACTCCATCAACACTTCTATTAGTTATAAATCTAGGTAAGGGATCATCTGTCTTAAAATCAGGTCTTACTGAAGTGAGCAAAATGTAGTACCCTTCGCTACGAGCTTCGAATTCAGTTCCTAAAAATATTAAAGTATAGAAAGGTTCCGTGCGGAGAAAATGATCGTCTGTTAGAATAAAACCTATGTTACCCGTTTTACCTGAAACTAAATTTACTGCTGATTTTGAAGGTTGATAGTTGAGGGATTTAATTGTCTTTAGAATTCTATTTTTGGTTTCGGGAGAGACGTGTTTAGAATTATTAATAACGAATGAAACAGTAGCTATAGATACACCGGCTTTCTTGGCAACATCTTTAATAGTTGGCTTCATTCTAAACTCAGTAAATTTAGTTAAACGTTTAACTATAATTTAACTTTTTTAACCATTGATGTCAAATTAATATTTCTAAAATTTTAAAACATATTGCGAATCAGAGATAGCAAGATGATTCCTATGATTTCCAAAGTGGGAAATTATAGATCAAGCTTAATATTAAATTCAATAAAATAATAATTATTCTAGCATAAATAATGCTGTCTGTTGAAAAATTTAAAGAATGTTTATTTCCTCTTAACCTTACGTTCAATTTTTTGTTTTAAATTTATAAAAACACTTGAATGTTAGAAAAATTCAGAACTAGCATATAATTTTCTCACAGATTACAGAATTAGATTTTAAACTGATTAATAATTATATAATACGAGAAAGCGATCAATCGATCAAAGGGATGAAAAATGAAACTATATTCTTTTTTGAATGTTCCTGTAATTAAAATTATAGGCAGGTAGTTATTTCTTACATTTTACATTTTATATCTGTCGCAATAAACTATATTAAAGACATTTAATATCAGCCAAATTCAGAATATTTTCTTGTCGATTATCCAATTAAAAAAAAGAGAGTATTCTCCTCGAGTTAAATTTTGTCTATCATTAAAATAATTGTTAAATAATTATTAATTCATGCATTACTATATCTTTATGACTTAATTATTATATTATCAAATGTCCGAATGAATAAATCAAATCCAATATCCTACCAGCTATTTAGTTCTTCTTTTCCAATTAATATTGAATTATTGAGAGTTTTCTGAGACCAACATCCAAATTGTGTTGATTTTGTTTTTAAATGTAAGTATTTGAGTATATAAAAACAGTCCCTGTCTCTCCGCAAATTGGTTAATGTTTTAATATCGTATTTATTGTTTTTTTTGATACATAAAAAACGTATCTAATTGTTAAATAAGCTTAGCTAACCTTATTTATTCACGGCTTTCATAGCTTGTTCAGCGTATCGTAAACCTTTAGTAAATCCCATCGGCGCAGCTTCATTAATTTTCTTTAATTCAGCTTGCGATAATTTAATATCAACAGCAGCAGCATTTTCTTCAAGATATTTTATTTTTTTTGTGCCAGGTATTGGTACAATGTAATCTCTCTGATGCAGAACCCAGGCAAGTGCTAATTGGGCAGTTGTACAATTTTTTTCTTTTGCAATCTCTTCTAGCTGCTTTACAAGTTTAAAGTTATGCTCAATGTTTTCTTTCTGAAAGCGTGGGTGATTTTTTCTATAATCATTTTCAGGTAATCCCTGATCGGGTTTGAATCTTCCAGACAAAAATCCTCTTCCTAGTGGTGAATATGCCACGAAGCTAATTCCTAGTTCCTGACATAAATCTAAAAGTTCCATTTCGGGATCTCTTGTCCATAATGAATATTCAGTTTGTAATGCGGTAATCTTATGCACTTTATAAGCGCGTCTGATAGTGTTTGGCGCTGCTTCTGAAAGCCCCAGAAATCTAACCTTACCTTCCTTAACCAAATCTGCCATTGCCCCAACTGTTTCTTCGATAGGAACATTTGGATCAACTCTATGCTGGTAGTAAAGATCTATCACATCAATATTAAGCCGCTTCAAACTTGCAGTACAAGCTTGCTTAACATATTCAGGTTTCCCATTAACGCCTAAAAAGCTGCCATCACTTCCACGGACATTGCCAAATTTAGTCGCAATAATAAACTTATCTCTTTTGCCTTTGACTGCTTTACCAACAAGAATTTCATTTTTGCCAACACCGTACATATCAGCGGTATCTAAAAAATTAATTCCGAGTTCAAGCGCGCGATGAATTGTTTTTATTGATTCATCATCATTAGTATCACCATAAAATTCAGACATTCCCATACAACCCAAACCAATTGCAGATACTATTAAATCATCTTTCCCTAAAACTCTCTTTTTCATAACTATTTCCTTTAAGATAAATATTAATTAGTTAAAATATAAAACAGTTATTCTTCATTGAAAATATATATATTTTTCAGCGGGCGATTTTAATTAATCCTAAATAAAACGAGAGAGCAAAAATTTTTTTTGAGGATAACAAAATGTCAACAAACGAATCCGGACAACTAAATGATGAGCTGGCAAGAGATATAATTTTTAAGAGTATTGTTAATGAGCTGAACGGTTTTCGCCTACCCCCAAAAGATTACATTAGTCTTGCAAGTTCTATACTTGATCTGGCAACTAAGAGCCAGACAAACAATATCATACAAAACAATGAGCAAATCACAAATGTCTTTAAATCCCTGCCAATTATTTTTGAAGATTTGAAGATTTCAGCACTTGATTATAAGAAGAATAAAAAACTAATTCATAATTGGGTCAACGCAGACTCAGGACTTGATTTTATTCACTCTATGATTGATGATACTGAGTTTGAGCCAGAGGAATTCTTTTTAAATAAAAAAAATATTTTTGGTCTAATTGAATTTGAGAACAAGCCCATTGGCATTATGGGATATTTACACTACGATAAAAAAAATGGCAAAGCTGAATTGCGTAAATTAATTGGTGATCAAGATTACAGAGGGAAAGGACTCGGGAAAAAATCCACACAGTTATGGTTAAACTTTGGTTTGAATGGGCTGAATCTTAGAAAAATTTATTTATATACTTTCGATACAAACCTGAGGAACATCCGAATAAACCGGGAAATGGGTTTTCAATTGGAGGGTGTGTTTAAACAAGAAAATATTGATAACAATATTCCTAAGGATATTATACGAATGGCATATATTATACAATGAAATATTTTCAAAATCTACATTGCAAGAGTTCAGTTTGATTGATCAGATAATACTAAAACCCATTGGCATTGTTGAATCAAAATTAAAACAGCGCTATGAAACTCCTCGCCAGGGTGTGTTGGCTGGAAAAGATATTTCTATAATCAAATTGAAGCCACATAATAATTTTGAACACGCAGTTAAATATCTTGAAGGATTTGATCGCATCTGGATAATTTATTTATTTCACCTCAGCAAAAACTGGAAACCATTAGTAACTCCACCCCGAAACGATGGGAAAAAGGTTGGTGTATTCGCTTCACGCGCGCCTTATCGTCCAAATCAAATTGGCTTAAGTTGCGTTAAACTGGAGAATGTTGAAGGATTAAATATTTTTGTTTCGGAATCTGATATATTAAATGGCACTCCTGTTATTGATATTAAACCATATCTGCCATACTCAGATTCATTTCCAGATGTCTCAACCGGTTGGGTAAAAACTGATTTGAAAAATATTTATCAGATTAAATTCAAAAAAAAAGCTAAGGAACAAGCTCTTGAATTATTGGAGAAAGAGAAAACTAATTTATTAAACTATGCACGTGTTCAGTTAGAATTTAATCCAACAGATTTAGCCAGAAAAAGAATATCACTAATCAAAACAGACAGCGAAAAGAGAAGAGTAAAAGATAAATTATACACGCTGGCTTACAGAGATTGGCGTATTATTTATAATGTTGATGATGATAAAAAAAACGTAAAGATCATAGATATTATTTCTATAGAAACCTTCCGGGATATTTATTAGTTAAATAATTATTTATATCTAATTTTTTCAAGAATTTTTTTGATAAAAAAAAGCCCCGCATAAACGGGGCTTTGTATTATAAACAACGACTCATAAAATCATGAAGATTATTTCAATAGCATCATCTTATGAGTTTGAACAAAACTGCCAGCTACCATTTTGTAAATATACATTCCGCTTGCAAGGTTACTTCCATTAAAATCAACAGAATATGAACCTGCAGCAACGTTATTATTTACTAATTCCATTACTAACTCACCGGTAATTGAATAAACTGAAATTGTTACCTTAGAATCAAATGGAACGCTGTAATTAATCTTTGTAGTTGGATTAAATGGATTTGGATAGTTTTGACTTAATGCAAAAGTTGTTGGCATTTCTGTATTAACTTCAACTTCTTTCGAGTAAGTGTATGAACCATCAAAATCAACTTGTTTTAGTCTGTAAAAAGATTTTGGACCAACAACTTTTTCATCAACAAATCTGTAATCAACTGGATTTGTTGAACTTCCTGCTGCAGTAACACGACCGATTGAAGCCCATTCACTTCCAGCAACCTTTCTTTCAATACTGAAATAACTGCTGTTCAACTCAGTAGCTGTTTGCCATTTTAGAACAACATTATTTTTATCTAACGATGCTGTGAAAGAAACAAGTTCAACAGGGATTACACCTGGAAAATCATCTGCGCCCATTTCAGGAATGGTATCTCTTAACTCACCATCAATATCTGTTGTTATACCAGCAATTGCTATACCTTTTCCCATAACCGGAGAAGTTGTATTAAGTAAATGTAAGTTTGTCGCTGAAACAAATAATGGATCAGCACTTAAACTGTTTGCATCCTGAGAAGAAGCTGTTTGCCAATCTGTTAATGATTTGGTTGCAGCAGCATTCCAGTAACCAACATTTCCATTTGTAGGATCAGCAGGATAGAAATCATTGTAATTTGATGTAACTGTCCCTGCTGCTCCACTTCTATAAATACAATAGGAAGCAAAATCAGGTTCAGCACTTACAACAATATTATTTGCTAAATTATTTGTTCCATCAGATAAAAGTATTCCCTGATATGTAACAGTGCCAGTTCCAATATCAGCAAGATTATCCATATAGATTGAATTAAAGTTAAGATTCAAAGTTGCCGATGCAGAAGAGTTTTTTATGCCTCTTAAGTATGCTACAGGATTTGCTGCAGTAAGTTCAAATCCGTAAATCATATTGTTGTAAATATTGTAAGTACCGAAAGTTTCAATACTAATTGCGGTATTTCCATTATTGGCCGCATTAGTTATCGACGAGATTTTAGAAATTCTGTTATCATAAATATTGATGACAGCGTTTGTATCAACATCAACGGCATAGATTGCTTCATTTGTTGTGTTAGCTACAATGTTTTGATTTAGGACAATAATGTTGCCGACAATATCATGGCTGCCTGCTTTATATAGTGCAATCGCCCTTCTTTTCCCTTCAATAAGATTATTCTTAAGAGTTATGTTGTGGGGATAATCAAGAACGTTTGGAGTTCCACTTTGATAGCATCCATAACCTTGTGCACTCTGAACTACACCATCAAAATTTGCACTGATGTGGTTATTCTCAAACAATATATCTCTTGGTACCCAGTTTTTATTTAAATAATTTCTTGATCTTAACATAACCGCGCTAACAAAAAGATTTCCTGAAGTACTAACACCTTGTGCTCTATAATAAATGTTAGTGTTTTTAACAACCATATTTGAAACATCACCAACGATAGTAAGAGGGAACGCATTTCTTTGAGCTGTTAAAGCAGATTGTATTGTTAAATCTCTCGTTGTTCCATCAACAGTGTTAGAACCATCAATAACAATATTTTTTGTAGTTCTTAAACTATCCCAACTAATATTACCCTTACTTGGTATACCAATAACTAATGCACCAGAAGGACCGCCATTCAAATCAGAAGGATAATTTAAAGTGATTACAGGTTGTACTCCAGTATAAGGTTTAAAGGTAACAGTATAAGGTGTAGGATTAATTGCCAACCCTAGTCCAACAGCTGGAGTGTATGTTTCCGTAATATCACTTGTGATATAGAGATGACAATCTCCTGCAAATGTGGCATCATTTAAAACGTCAAAAGCTTCTCTAAGTGTGGCAAATTGTGGATCTGTTCCGCCAGGACCAGTGCCTGGGGCACCTATATAATAATCACCAGCAAGAGGTGGTAATAATTTTATGGTTCCTTCGTCTGCACCTTTATAAGGGAATAACTTGCTTCTTGTATTACCATCGATGTCTGTTGTAATTCCTGCTATCGGGGTAGCAAGAAGATCAAGATCTCCATTGGAAGTACCTGTTAGATGAAAATCTGTATCTGATACAAATAAAACATCTTTAGAAACAGAATTTGCATCTTGTCCAGAAGCGGTTTGCCAATCGGTTAATGTTAGGCGATCTGTTCCATTATAATTGCCGATGTTTGCACCAACACCTGAAACAAAAATATCATTATGGTTTGATGTAAATGTTGTGGTTGATCCACCAAACATAATAGCTTTTGATATTATGCCGTCTCTTTTATCAACAAAAATATTATTTTGAATATCAAAAGTTGAACCTGCTGCTGGATTAAATCTTAAGCAAGTCATTCTACCGCTAGCAGATTTAGTCATATTATTTAGAACAACCGTATTATAATATATCTTTACCTTTGCACCTGCGGCAGCATCCTGAAAAGAAATCACGTCAACACTTGCCGGTATTCCTGTCCCTGAGTGAATAAAATCGCCCCCGAAGAAATTATTATAAATATTAAGCTCTGTAGAACCTTGTCCATTAAGCGTTCCAAAACCATAAACTCCCTGAGTGCCAGTCGTTGCTTGCCTTAATGAATTGAGGACATTATTAAATACATTTATAGTACCGTTATATGTATTAAATAAAATTCCCCAAACCACATTTGCATCAGGAGGAGCAATTAAGCCATAGATTCTATTTCCACTTATTTCACATGGTGTCCCTACAGTACCGACAAAGTAAAAATAAACCCTTCGTAAAGTACCATAAAGAATATTATTTTTTATCACAACATTGGAAGCATTAACTGTGGGTGCTGTTCCATATCCTGTTACTGATACAGCATATGCTGGATCAAATGTGCCATCACCAATTAAACAATTTTCAACTGTAAATCCATCTGTTACACCAGTGGATTGTCCATTTACATAAATACCTCTGGAAGTGCTTGTGCTCCCTGGAATTTGTCCATATTTAATTATAAGATTTTTCACAGCAACCGCATCCGCATTTCCATAAAGTTGGATTCCTATTCTTGCAGAAGCATCATTCAAAGAAATCGTCAAATCTCTTGTCGTGCCTCCAACCGTGTTTGAGCCATCAAAAGTTACGTAACTTGTACTATCCAACGTAATTCCGACAAATGCTGTTCGACCCGTTGAAGCGCAACTTGTAATTGTGATTGTAGGAGTTTTTGTTGGAGCGGGTTTGATAACGAGATTATTTGCTGCTGATAAATCTCCTCTGTACATTCTTAAAAGTGAACCTGTTTCAGCCAGATTATCATCAATATAAAAGTAAACTGTACCGCTTAGACCAACTTTATTAAGTGAGTCGATTGCGGATGCAAGGGTTGCAAAGCCCTGTGGATTAGCCCCTTGTGGAATATAATAATCTCCACTTAACTGAGCATAAGATGAAAAACTAATCAGCACCAGAAAAAGAGACAATAACAGTTTTTTCATAATGACCTCGACTTTTGTTGATTTGATATTGAAATGTGTTTTAGAAAACTATTTTGAAATGATCTATTTGAAGGAAAATTTTTCATATCGTTATTTTTTGATAGAAATTATATTAGGAACATAATCAATTAGAAATAATAAATCCAGAATTATTTTTCCCGTTTTAATAAACGAATAACAATTCTTGTTATATATCCTTCAAATAATCCGGACCACCGAGTGAATTTATTTGTTTTATTATCCAGGTTTGCCTTCCTCTTACATAGCCGGATGGTTTAACTACGGAATACTTAATCGGGTTTGGCAGTACTGCAGCTAATAATGCTGCTTGATTAATTGTTAATTTATCGGGTGGTTTTTTAAAATATGCTATACTGGCAATTCCAACACCAAAAATATTTTCACCAAATTCTGCAATGTTCATATGTACTTCAAGTATCCTTTTTTTATCCCACAAAAGTTCAATCAGAATTGTGAAATAAGCTTCTATCCCTTTTCTAACGAAACTTTTTCCTTCCCATAAAAATAAATTTTTTGCCACTTGCTGGGTAATTGTGCTTGCACCCCGAATTCTTTTTCCGCGTTTATTTTGTTTCATCGCTTTTTCAATTTGTTTAAAATCAAATCCCCAATGATTGGGAAAGTTTTGATCTTCTGCAGCTACAATTGCAATCGGGACATACTTTGAGACATAATCATAATCTACCCAGTGATATTTTACTAATTCAAAATCACCTTTTATGAAATTAACAATTTGTCTTTGTAGTATTATCGAACTGGTAACAGGATTTATCCACCTCATTGCAAATACAAGCAGTACAGTTAAAACAAAGAAAATTATTGCAAACTTAAATATCCATTTAAAGATTCTAAAAAGTTTCTGTTTGAATGATGTTTTTTTTGTCATAATAAATGTAACGAAGAATTCATTCTGCGATTTCTAAATAAATGGGCTCTTATCCTCAGTCTGATCCGCCACTTCGGACTAAGCTACAATTGTACTTTTTAGGGAACAGGATCGTAACCACTTCCTCCCCAAGGATGACATCTTGAAATTCTTTTAATACCAAGCCAGCCGCCTTTAAACAATCCATACTTTTTTAGCGCCTCTAAGGTGTAATGCGAACAGGTTGGTGTGTATCTGCAAGATGATGGGAATAGTGGTGAAATTAATAATTGATAAATTTTAATTAATACTATAAATGGAAACGTAATTAGTTTTAGCAATGATTTATATGTTTTGATAAAATTCATAAAATATTTTTGTGATTTTGTTAACAAATATTATTATAAAAATAATCAGAAAATTGATTGGATTCGAATTATTTGCCTCACAATAAAAATAATAACTTTGAATTTTGATTTTTTTATCGGTTAATTTGCAAGCGTTTTTTTCAAATTAATGAAGTTATAATGGCAAAAAATTTAGTTATTGTAGAATCTCCCGCTAAAGCAAAGACAATTGAAGGCTATTTGGGTAAAGATTTTTTAGTTACTTCAAGTTACGGACACATCCGCGATCTTGAAAAGAAAAACAAAGGTGTTGATATTGAAAACAACTTCACACCAATCTATAAAATTCCTGAAGACAAAAAGAAAGTTGTAACCGAATTAAAAAAATTATCAAAGAAAGCTGAAGTAGTTTGGCTTGCAACTGATGAAGACCGCGAAGGTGAAGCAATATCATGGCATCTTAAAGAAGCTCTTGAGCTTGGAGAAGAAAAAATAAAGCGTATTGTTTTTGATGAAATAACAAAAACGGCAATTCTTAACGCAGTTAAAAATCCAAGAAAAATTGATTATCATCTGGTCGATGCACAGCAGGCAAGAAGAATTTTAGATCGCCTGGTTGGATTTGAAGTTTCAGGAATTCTCTGGAGAAAAATAAAATCAAAACTTTCTGCCGGCAGAGTACAATCTGTTGCTGTAAGATTGATTGTTGAACGTGAACGCGAAATTGATTCTTTTATTTCAGAATCACGTTATAAGGTTTCTGCTTATTTTGATGTGGTTGATGAAAAAGGAAATAAATCAACTCTTAAAGCAGAGCTTGCAAGATTCTTAAAAGATGAAAAAGAAGCTGAGGAATTTTTAAAGCAATGTTCAGGTTCAAATTTTATTGTTGAAGATGTTGAAAAGAAACCTGTTAAACGATCTCCATCAGCACCGTTTACAACTTCTACATTGCAACAGGAAGCATCCAGAAAATTACGCTATTCCGTATCACGTACAATGCTTCTTGCGCAAAGACTTTACGAAGCAGGTAAAATCACTTATATGAGAACCGATTCGGTTAATCTTTCGGATTTTGCACTTGATGCTGCTGAACAAACAATCAAAAATGATTTTGGCAAACAATATTTGCAAAGACGACAATTTAAAACTAAGTCATCAACTGCCCAGGAAGCTCACGAAGCAATTCGTCCTACTGATTTTAATATGGAAACGATTGATGGACCAAAGGATGAAAAAGCTTTGTATGAATTAATTTGGAAGCGTGCAATAGCTTCTCAAATGAGTGATGCCGAAATTGAACGGACTACTGCAAAAATTAAAATTACAGGTAATGATGATTACTTTACTGCAAAAGGTGAAGGAATAAAGTTTGATGGTTTCTTAAAAGTTTACCTTGAAGATACTGATGACGAGAATGGTGAAAATGGTGATGAATCGATTCTTCCACCATTAAAAGTTGGACAGAAACTTGATATGAAAGAAATAGTTGCTACAGAAAGATATACCCGTCCTCCGGCAAGATATACAGAAGCAAGTCTTGTAAAAAAACTGGAAGAACTCGGGATTGGCAGACCATCAACTTATGCCCCAACAATTAGTACAATTCAAAAACGTGGATATGTCCATAAAGAAGAAAAGATGGGAACCGAACGCGTTTATAATGTTCTTTCCTTAAATAAAAAGAAAGAAATTAAACACGAAAAGAAAACTGAAATTACAGGTGCTGACAAAGGTAAATTGTTCCCTGCTGATATTGCAATGATTGTAACCGATTTTCTCAATCAGCATTTTCCTCAAATAATGGATTATCAGTTTACTGCTAAAGTGGAGGAAGAGCTTGATGAAATAGCAATGGGAAAAATGAGCTATCATAAAATGCTTAAAGAATTTTATTTCCCATTTCACAAAATAGTTGAGCATACTACAGAAACAAGTGAACGGGCTTCCGGTGAAAGAATTCTTGGTGTTGATCCAAAAACAAAAAAAACTGTTTCAGTTCGTATGGCACGATTTGGTCCCGTTGCGCAATTAACAGATCCAAATGACCCCGAAGCAAAACCAGAGTATGCGGGAATACGAAGAGATCAGAAATTAGAATTAATAACTTTAGAAGAAGCATTAGAATTATTTAAACTTCCAAGAGTTGTTGGTACTTTTGAGGACAAAGAAATTATTGCAGCCATTGGAAGATTTGGTCCTTATTTAAGACATGATGGAAAATTTTATTCTTTAAAGAAAGATTATGATCCTCATACAATTTCGGAAGAAGATGCAATAACCGTTATTGAAGCAAAACGTGTTGCAGATTCTGAAAAGTTTATAAAAGTTTTCGATGAAGATCCAACTTACCAAATTCTTAATGGCAGATGGGGACCTTATCTAAAAGCAGGCAAGAAAAACGTTAAGCTTCCCAAAGATCGGGAACCAGCATCTTTTACTTTTGAAGAATGTGTAGAACTTGCTAACAATGCAGTTGAAACAAAAAGCAAAAAAAGAGGATTTAGAAAAAAGAAAGAATAAATATTATTTGTCATTACGGGCTTGACTCGGAATCTTTTTAATAGCCGTTTCGAAGGTGTCCTCTGCCTTTGGGATCCCTTTGCGTGACTGATGAATCTGTATTTCAATAAAACCAAACTTTAAAGAAAATATCAGGTTACAGATTTCTTCTCTGGCAATGCCATCATCGAAATGACTTCAAATTTATTCTGATTCTTTTATTTTTTGCATCACTAAACACATCAAGCTATATTTACGATTAATTATAAAACAATTATCAAACTAAAATGATCATCTCATCAATTTACTGGAATGTTAGTCCTGAAATAGTAAAGCTTGGACCATTAACATTAAGATGGTATGGTTTGCTTTTTGCGTTAGCGTTTGTTTTCGGATATATAATTCTTACAAAAATTTATAAACTCGAAAAGAAATCACTTGCCGATCTTGAGCAACTTTCTATTTATGTAATACTCGGTACTGTAATCGGTGCCCGATTAGGACATTGTTTATTTTATGATCCTGTTTTTTATTTATCACATCCCATAGAAATATTAAAAGTTTGGGAGGGCGGTTTAGCAAGTCACGGTGCAGCTATTGGAATTCTGATTTCAATTTATCTTTTAACGAAAAAACAAAAAGATAAAAGTATGCTATGGATATTAGATAGAATTGTAATTGTTGTTGCTCTCGGCGGTGCATTGATCAGATTGGGTAATCTCTTTAACTCTGAAATTATTGGCAGAGCAGCAGATGTTCCATGGGCATTTATATTTGCACGAGTTGATGATGTTCCGCGCCATCCGGCACAACTTTATGAATCAATTTTTTATATTATAACTTTTATAGTGCTTTACTTTACTTATATGAAAACCAAAAAAAAATCTAAGCAGGGATTTTTGTTTGGATTGGCAATAGTAATGATATTTGGTTTTAGGTTTTTTGTAGAGTTCTTAAAAGAAAATCAGTCGGCTTTTGAAAAAGGAATGGTGTTAGATATGGGACAACTGTTAAGCATTCCATTTATTATTGGCGGATTGTATTTTATCTTTAGAAAAGAGAAAGAGATTACGAATAAAAAAGTAAAAACTAAAGCCGCACATTAATAATGAAAATTATCCTGCAGCTATATTAAAACTTAATAACTTATGTTACGCACATTTGATAAAAACCTTCGAGGTTTTCTGAAATAATTAAGAATTTTTCTATTATTTTAACAACATTATTGGCCAAACCTCGAAGGTTTCACAGATTTGCGTAAGGTGACTTAGTAATTATACTATCTACATCTCATTTCTTCTCACTTATGGAAATCCAGCCAATTATTACATAATTTTACATCAGGATTAATTAAAACAATTCTTTTAAGGAGAGTTTATGTTTGATAAACAAGTTTATATAGATCGCAGAAATGAATTGAAAAAGAAATTTAAAACCGGAGTTATCTTATTCCCCGGCAATGATGAATCTGCTATGAATTATCCAGATAATACTTACGCGTTTAGGCAGGATAGCACTTTTCTATATTATTTTGGTTTAGATTTACCCAATATGGTTGGCGTAATTGATATTGATGAGAATAAAGAAATTCTTTTTGGTTATGAATATTCTCTTGAAGATATTGTTTGGATGGGACCACAGCCAAAACTTGAACAGCTTGCTGCTCAAATTGGTGTTGAACAATCGGAATCTATTGATAAGCTAAAGAAATATCTTAAAGCAAAAATCAGTAAACAAGTAAAAATTAATTTTCTTCCTACTTACCGCGGTGATCAAACGCTTAAGCTTGCAGATTTGCTGGATGAAAATCCTTACAAACTAAAAAGTAAAGTTTCAAAAAAATTAATTGAAGCAGTTGTTGCTCAACGCTCAATTAAAGGAGAAGAAGAAGTTGCAGAGATTGAATATGCTATGGAGATTGCTTATCAGATGCACACAACGGCAATGCATATGGCTAAACCCGGAATTGTTGAGCGTGATATTGCCGGTGCGATAGAAGGCATTGCCCTTTCAATTGGCAGCGGAGTTTCTTTTCCGCCTATCGTATCCAAAAACGGTCAGACTCTTCACAATCACTATCACGGAAACGTTTTAAAGGATGGTGATTTACTTGTTTGTGATGCAGGTGCAGAATCATTACTTCATTATGCAAGCGATATTACGCGCACAACTCCTGTTGGTGGAAAATTTTCTTATAGGCAAAAAGAGATTTATGAAATTGTTCTTACTGCACAGAAAAATGCTATTAATATGATTAAACCAGGAGTAAAGCATATTGATGTTCATCTTACTGCTGCTAAAATTATTGCTGCTGGCTTATCACAAATTGGTATTATGAAAGGCGATTTAAACGCTGCCGTAAAAGCTGGCGCACACGCACTTTTCTTTCCGCACGGACTTGGACATATGATGGGACTTGATGTACACGATATGGAAAATCTTGGTGAAGCTTACGTGGGTTATGATGATAAGACAAAACGCAGCGATCAATTTGGATTGGCATATTTAAGATTAGCTAAGGAATTACAACCGGGATTTGTTTTTACTTGCGAGCCGGGAATTTATTTTATCCCTGAACTTATCGATCAATGGAAAGCTAAGAAGAAATTTAAAAACTTTATTAATTACGATAAGGTTGAAGAGTACCGTAACTTTGGTGGAATTAGGATAGAAGACAACATTCTTGTCACACAAAACGGCTATAAAGTTCTCGGTCGCCCCATCCCAAAAGAAGTTGATGATGTAGAAGCGTGGGCAAAGAGTTAAAATGTGATATTAAATCAACACCTAACTTTTGTATGGTGGATAAAAAAAAGATTAAGCTAACACTTCGTTTTAATGAGGTGTTAAGAACGACTTAATTTTAGAACTACAATTAACACCTGACTTTAGTCAGGTGAAGATAAATAATTAAAAAGAATAAAACCGTTTTAACGGTTTATTCAAGGACGAAGAAATGTCACTTCATTCATACTCCAAAGTTTGGATTCATCTTATCTGGTCAACGCTCAACAAAGAAAAAATAATAGATAAAAACTCTGCAATTAAAATTTCTGATTTTATAGCTAATTATTGTAAATCGAAATCAATCTATCTAAAAACTATTTTTATAAATCCCGAACATGTCCATGTATTATTAGATCTACCAACAAATATCTCAATTGAAGATTTAGCCAAATTGTTAAAAGGCAGTTCCTCTCATTGGGTAAATAAAGAAAGAATCATCAATCCAAAATTTAATTGGGCAAGGGGTTACGGAGTATTTTCAGTATCTCAATCTAGTCTTGATAAAGTAGTAAAGTATATTCAAAATCAGGAAGAACATCATAGACTAAAAAGTTTTACAGAAGAGTATCAGGAATTCATAGAAAAGTATGGAATAAAGTATGTTAAAGGAGAAGAATAAAACCTAACTTCAGATAGGTGATATGAAAAATCTGTTATTGCGTAAAACTATTTCAAAAGTTTTAAATTAAACCGTTGAAACGGTTAATAACTATGAAGCGTTGCTTTCCCTTCCACCTCGTTAAAACGAGGTGTTAATATTTTGCTTTCTGTTTACACTTGAAAAATAGACATTAATTCCTATGCGCTTCTGAAAATTCTCTTCCGGCTTTAAGTGCATCTATGTTTAGTTGCACTATCTTCTCTCCCTTTCTTTCAAAGATTTTTCTAATTCCATTCTCAAGTGATTGATATGGAATATCAATAAATGGAGAAGCCGCACCAAGCACCACCATATTTGATGAGCGCGGTGATTTTACTTGTCGTGCAATTTCATCAGCGTTTATTGCAATGTGATGTTGAAGTTTTTCAATCTCTGCGAGCAGCACTTTCATATCCGGATAGTCCGTTATGTTTACAAACGGAGTTGTGTTTGTAACCAGCCAGCCATTTTCCGAAAGCCACGGCAAGTAACGCAATGATTCCATCGGCTCTACAGAAATTATTATGTCTGCTCTGCCTTCAGGAATTAAATCACTTGCAATTTCTTTTTCAGAAATTCTAAGATGAGAATGCACAGCACCGCCGCGCTGACTCATTCCGTGAACTTCTGCCTGTTTTAAGTAAAGATGGTTTTCCAGTGCTGCCATTCCAACTACTGCAGCGATTGAAAGTATTCCTTGTCCCCCAACACCTGATAATATTATGTCTGATTTCATTTAATTACCTCTTCTACTTTAACTTTCTGCTCGCGCTTACTTCTGCTTGCAGTTTGTATGCACTCTCTTCTTGGAATAATCACAGAAACACCTTCATATAACATTTCTTCCCGAAGAACTTTTACCATTTCATCATGGTACTTTGGCAATGGGGTAAGTGTTCTTAAGTGTTCCGGCTTTACACCCAGACCGATGCAAATTTCTTCCAATCTTCCTGTTGCGTGGGAATCCTGTCCGCCAGTCATTGCTGTTGTTGAGTTATCTGAGATGATAACAGTAACGGGAGTGTTTTCATAAACACAATCAAGCAAAGCTGTCATTCCGCTGTGTGTAAAAGTGGAATCACCAATTACAGCAACCGAAGGATGAACACCAGCATCAGCGGCACCTTTAGCCATTGTAATTGATGCACCCATATCAACACAAGAGTTTATAGAATTCCAAGGCGGAAGCGCACCAAGCGTATAGCATCCTATATCAGAAAAAACTTTTTGCTTACCAAATTCTTTCATTGTTTCATTTAGTGCATTATAAATATCACGGTGGCTGCATCCTGCACAAAGTTCGGGTGGACGATCTGCAACGATGGCTGGACCTTTTATTCCTTTTTTTACTTCAAGACCAAGCGCCTTTGCAACAATATCAGGAGTTAATTCGCCATCACGCGAAATTGTTCCATCCAATCTGCCAAGTATTTTACTATCTTTACCTAAAAATCCTTTTAGCATTTCTTCAACAAATGGATAGCCATCTTCAAGAACTAAAATATGTTCGCATTCATTTGTTATTTTTTCAACTTTTACAAATGGAAGCGGATACTGCCCTATTTGAAGCACCGGATAAGGACATTTTGTGCTTTGAAAATTTTCCATCAAATAATTGTAAGTTATTCCACAGGCGATAATTCCTAATTTTTTATTTCTGCCAGGAAAGTATGTATTATAAACTGATTTTTCTGAATCCTGCTCTATAAATGATTGAATGTTTAGTAAACCTTTATATCTTTTCCTTGCATTTGAAGGAAGAAGTACAAACTGAATTGGATCTTCAGGATATCTTAATTTGTTTTCATTCTTTAAATCCCGGGTTTCAATTCCAGAACGCGAATGTGAAAGACGCGTGGTAATACGAATCATTACCGGTATTTTAAATTTCTCAGAAAGCTCAAAAGCTTCATAAGCCATATCATAAGCTTCTTGTTGATTTGCCGGCTCAAGAATCGGAATCATTGCAAACTTGCCATAGAAGCGCGAGTCCTGTTCATTTTGTGATGAGTGCATTGATGGATCATCTGCAAC
>OEIU01000331.1_pt1 | contig 47177 bp, 37 predicted proteins | sample 1539221 | NCBI WGS metagenome assembly OEIU01 (sample SAMN03792071, study PRJEB22550) | activated sludge metagenome | feature: wastewater treatment plant; material: activated sludge; isolation source: Wastewater treatment plant of a petroleum refinery complex | place: Argentina: Zarate | collected... | reverse complement strand
CACAGCGCTGCGCGACAGTCGGGGGTGCGAGCCAGCTCAGGTTGCGGTCCGGTTAGGCGTCGGGGTCGGGCCGTCATTCGTATTGCGACCTTCGCCCCGCGTGCCACCGCGTATCTTCGCGCGCCGCCAGAGCTTTCATGCTCGGGGGCGAGCCGGCCGGATCATGAATGGTTAGGCGTCGGGGTCGGGCCGTCATTCGTATTGCGACCTTCGCCCCGCGTGCCACCGCGTATCTTCGCGCGCCGCCAGAGCTTTCATGCTCGGGGGCGAGCCGGCCGGATCATGAATGGTTAGTCCAGCAGCGCCGACAGCTGCGACACGAAGCTGCCCGGCGCGCTCTGTGCGAGCGCGCCTTGCAGCGTGGCCAGCACCGCGCCGGCGATGCCACGCGCGGCGCCGGCGTCGCTGGCCATCGTGCGGTAGTAGTCCAGGTCCTTGGCGGCGTTGGCGATCGAGAACTTCAGTCCGGCCGGGTCGCCGGCCAGGAGCCAGGGCTTCAGCCGCTCCAGCGCCGTGCCGCCGCCCCCGCCCTTGGCCAGCACGTCGACGAAGACTTCGGGCGCGACGCCATGGCGGTGCGCGCAGGCGGCGGCTTCGGAAATCAGCGCCACCGTGCCCAGCGACACGTAGTTGTGCAAGAGCTTCATGCCGTGGCCGGCGGACACCGGGCCGGCGTGGGTGATGTTCTCGGCAAAACACTGCAGCAGCGGGCGGCATTCTTCGAGCAGCGCGGCGTCGCCGCCGACCAGCAGGTTCAGCCGGCCTTCGGCGGCCTCCTTCGGCGTGCGCGTCATCGGCGCGTCGAGGAAACGGCCGCCCGCCGCGTGCACCGCCTGCGCCATGCGCAGCGTGCACGACGGGATCGAGGTCGAGCAGTCGATGACCACGGCGCCCGGCCGCAGCCCTTCGAGCACGCCGCCGGGGCCGGTGAGCACCGCCTCGACCTGCGGCGCGCCGGTCAGCACCAGGATCACCACCTCCGACCGCGCGGCCACCGCGGCGGCCTTCGGCAGCGCCACGGCGCCGGCCGCCTGCAGCGCATCCAGCGGCTGGTTGCCCGGGTGTTCGAGCATCGCCAGCGCATGCCCGTGCTTGACGAGGTTGCTGGCGATGCCGTGGCCCATCAGGCCGATGCCGGCCATGCCGACGGCTTGTTTCATGCGTTGCTCCATGCGCCGGTCAACACCGGCGAGATGTCGTGAATGAAGGAGTCATAGGTTGAAGGCTCAGCCGGCTGCGGCGGCACCGAGTCATGCGGGCACGCTCCCGAGGGCGTGGGCGAAGCGTTGACAGGGGTACGCACGGGCCGGGTATCGAGCCGCGCAAATCATGCCCCCGGACTTCGGTGCTGGGGTGGTCGGGGTGCCGAGGTGGTGGAGCCGCACCGAACGCCGCACTGGTGCAGCCGCAGTGGTTGCCACCTCCACACATCTGCCGTCCCTGCCCGCCCGCGCCTGATCGCCGCCACCCGAGGCAAGAGCCGTGTGCGGCAGCTCCGCGTGCACGGATCCATGGCGGGGGTGCTGGGGGCTGGCATTCCGAGTCCGACTCCTACTCCGACTGGTGGCGGCGGGTCTTGCGGAGACGATCGCCCGCCGCAGGCGTCCGGCGCGCAAGCTGCTCGACGACAGCCCCGTGCTCAGCCCGACACGGCAGCGTAGCCGGCGAAGGAGGCCTTCAACGTCGCGTGATTCAGCAGCACCTCGGCCTTGAGCCGGGTGCCGGCGGCGTCGAAGATGCGCGTGCGCACCCAGTACGACTCGGTGCGCTTGCTTTCGGACAGCGCGACGATCTCGCGCCGCAGCAGGTAGGGCTCGCCGACGAACAGCGGCCCTTCGGCCATGCGGATCTGCTGGTCGGCGAACAGCCCCACCGCGGGCCCTTTGACCGGGAAGCCCGCCTGCGCGCTGCTGTGCTCGGCCAACACGCTGACCATCTCCAGCGGAATGATCGCACGGCCCCAGGGGCTGGCGGCCGCGTCGTGGTACCACGGCGAAGGCTCGGTGATCTTCGCCAGCTTCTGCCGCAGCGTGAACGGATAGAGCGCGCCCATGTGCTGGTCGGACTCCATGCACACGTGCTCGTCGGCCCGGCCGCTCATGCCCACGCGCAGATCGGCCAGGATCAGCAGCTGCTGCGGCGGCCGCAGTTGCGCCAGGCGCGCTTCCAGCAGCGTGGGGCCGGCGCCCAGGCTGGCGCCGGCTTCGAGCACCGGCGTGCCGTCGGCCTTTTCGGCCCAGGCGCGCACCCGGGTGGCGCCGGCCGCCGGGAACTCGACGAAGGCGCGCACCGATTCGCCCTCCACCACCATGTTCTGGTAGTGCGCCGAGAAGCACCCGCGCTCGAACCACTCGCGCCCCCACAGCTGCGCCAACAGCGGCGCGAACTGGCTGAAATGCGTGGGCCCCTCGATCGGCCCGGCGCGAAAGCCCAGCTTCGAGGCCACCGCGTCGTCGTGGAGCGACGCATGGCCGCCGTACTCCTGGCCGGCCAGCATCTGCTGCGGCTGGCGCAGCGGACCACTCAGGGTCAGGGGGGTGTCGAAGGCAGTCATCACGCGTTCCTCAGCGGGGCCACTGCACCCGGTGGCGCTCGCCGGCCATCAGCCCGCGGCAGGCTCGGCGACGAAGATGTCCACGCGCCGGTTGCGCGCGCGGCCCGCTTCGGTGGCGTTGTCGGCGATCGGCTCGCGCGCGCCGCGGCCGTCTATGGCGATGCGCTGCGCCGCCACCCCATGCGCAACCAGCGAGTTGCGCACCGACGACGCGCGGTTGACCGACAGCGGGTCGTTGATGGCGTCGCTGCCGGTGCTGTCGGTATGGCCGACGATGCGCACCGTGGTCTTCGGGTTCTCGCCCAGCGTCTGCGCGAAGCGGCTCAGGATCGGTTCCAGCCCCGGCGCGATCTGCGCGCTGCCGGTGGCGAACGAGATGTCGCTCGGCACTTCGAGCTTCAGCTGGTTGTCGGCGGTCTGCGTGACCTGCACGCCGGTGCCCTGGGTGGCGGCCTCCATCTGCTGCTTCTGCTTGGCCATCTGGCTGGACCAGATGTAGCCGCCCAGTGCGCCGACCGCGGCGCCGGCCAGCGCGCCGTGCGTGCGGTTGCTGCCGTGCGCCGCGGCGCCGACGGCCGCGCCGACGCCGGCGCCGATGGCGGCGTCGCGCGTCGGGTTCGGGTTGTAGGACTGCGACGCGCAGCCGGCCAGCGCCACGGCGCAAGCCGCGGCGAGCGCGGCAAGCGGGAGGGATCGGGAGGAATTCGGGTGGAGGTTCGGTTTCAGCATGGGCTGCATGTTGCCATACCGCGCACCGGGCAGCCTGCAGGACGGCGCCGGGTCAGTAGTGCAGCACCGAGCGGATCGATTTGCCTTCGTGCATCAGCTCGAAAGCCCGGTTGATGTCGGCAAGCGGCATGGTGTGCGTGACGAAGGGCGCCAGCTGGATCTCGCCGCGCATCGCCTGCTGCACCATGCCCGGCAGCTCGCTGCGGCCCTTGACGCCGCCGAAGGCCGTGCCCAGCCAGCGCCGGCCGGTGACCAGCTGGAAGGGCCGCGTGGCGATCTCCTGCCCCGCGCCGGCCACGCCGATGATCACGCTCTGGCCCCAGCCGCGGTGCGCGCATTCGAGCGCGGCGCGCATCACCTGCACGTTGCCGATGCACTCGAAGCTGTGGTCCACGCCCCAGCCGGTCATCTCGACGATCACCTGCTGGATCGGCTTGTCGTGATCCTTCGGGTTGACGCAGTCGGTGGCGCCGAAGACTCGGGCCAGGTCGAACTTGGCCGGGTTGGTGTCGATGGCGATGATGCGCCCGGCCTGCGCCAGCTTCGCTCCCTGGATCGCCGCCAGCCCGATGCCGCCCAGCCCGAACACAGCCACCGTGTCGCCGGGCTGCACCTTGGCGGTGTTCTTCACCGCGCCCAGCCCGGTGGTCACGCCGCAGCCGAGCAGGCACACCTGCTCGGGGTTGGCCTGCGGGTCGATCTTCGCCAGCGAGACCTCGGCCACCACCGTGTACTCGCTGAAGGTGGAGCAGCCCATGTAGTGATGCACCGGCTGCCCGTTGTAGGAAAAGCGCGACGTGCCGTCGGGCATCACGCCCTTGCCCTGCGTGGCGCGCACGGCGACGCACAGGTTGGTCTTGCCGCTCCTGCAGAACAGGCATTCGCCGCATTCGGCGGTATAGAGCGGGATCACGTGGTCGCCGGGCTTGACGCTGCCCACGCCCTCGCCCACCTCGACGACGATGCCCGCGCCTTCGTGGCCCAGCACCGCGGGGAACAGGCCCTCGGGATCGTCGCCGCTGAGCGTGAAGGCGTCGGTGTGGCACACGCCGGTGTGCGTGATGCGGATCAGCACCTCGCCCTTCTTCGGCGGGGCGACGTCGATGTCGACGATGCGCAGCGGCTGGCCGGCCTCGAAGGCCACGGCGGCACGGGATTTCATGTGGCGGCTCCCCAGGTGATCGGTGATGGCGGCTCAGGCGAGTGTACGCATGCCTGCCGCGGCGGCGTCACGCGGCGGCGTCAATACGAAAGCGTTCGCAGATCTTCAGGATCGCGCTGCGGATCTCGCGGTGCTCGGGGGAGCGCTCGATGGTGCGCATGCTTCACGCCCTCGCAGCAAACGATGCCGGCCCCTGCGCCGCCCCATTCGACTCTCAGCACCGGAAAACACGAAGGGCCTGGCGGCACCGCCAGGCCCTTGACTTCTTGGTAGGCGCGATTGGACTCGAACCAACGACCCCCACCATGTCAAGGTGGTGCTCTAACCAGCTGAGCTACGCGCCTGCGAAGCCGGCATTCTAGCAGCGCCCGGGCGGCCTACTTGCGCCGCGCGCGGCGTACGCCACGGATGCGGCTCAGCTGCGCCAACACCTGAGGCAGCCGCGTGGTGTCGCCGAGCTCGACGGTGAAGGTCATCCATGCGGCGCCGCCGCGCGCGCCCTTGGCCGACTGCGCGTGTACGCCGACAACGTTCATCTTCTCCTTGGCCAGCAGCTCCGACACGTCGCGCACCAGGCCAGGCCGTTCTTCGGCTTCGAGCAGCAGGTCCACCGCGTAGACCGCGCTCGCATCGGCGCGGCGCGCGCCCCAGGCGACGGTGATCAGCCGCTCGGGCGCACGCTCGACCATATGACGCAGATTGCTGCAGTCGGCGCGGTGGATGGCCACGCCCCTGCCGCGCGTGACGAAGCCGCCGATGGCATCGGGCGGTGCCGGACGGCAGCAGCGCGCCAGCGTCGTCAGCAGCGACTCCACGCCCACCACCAGCACCGTGCCCTTGCCGGGGCCGCCCTGCGCGCGCGGCCGGCGCAGCACCGCCAGCTCGTCCGGCGTCGGCGCCGGCGCGGGCGGGCGCAGCAGGTTCTCGATCTGGTGCAGCGAGTACTCGTCCTTGCCCACGGCCTCGAACAGCGCGTCGGACTGCTTGAAGCCCAGCTGCGCCGCCAGGTCCTCGAGCTTGATCGCGGTGCGTCCTTCGCGCTGCAGCAGCTTGTCGACCAGCTCGCGGCCGCGCGCGATGGTCTCGGCCTGCTGCCGCGCGTTGAACCAGGCGCGCACCTTGGCGCGCGCGCGCGGGCTCTTCAGCACGACCGGTTCGGCGTTGAGCCAGTCGCGCGACGGGCCGCCGTCCTTGGCGGCGATGATCTCCACCGTCTGCCCGTTGCGCAACGGCGTGTGCAGCGGCACCAGCGTGCCGTCGACGCGCGCGCCGCGGCAGCGGTGGCCGACGCTGGTGTGCAGCGCGTAGGCGAAGTCCACCGGCGTCGCGCCGGCCGTCAACTCGATCACCGCGGCCTGCGGCGTGAACACGTAGATGCGGTCGTCGAACATGCCGCCTTCAGCGGCGGCGTCCCGCTCGGCGACCTCGCGCTCCCAGGCCAGCAGCTCGCGCAGCACCGCGCGCCGCGCCTCGGCGACGCGCTCCTCGAACTGGCCGGCGGCGCTGACGCCGGCATAGCCGCGCGCGCCCGCCTCCTTGTAGGCCCAGTGCGCGGCCACGCCGTGCTCGGCATGTTCGTGCATCGCGTGCGTGCGGATCTGCACCTCCAGCGCGGCGCCGTCGCGCCCGCGAACCACGGTGTGCAGCGACTGGTAGCCGTTGGGCTTGGGCTTGGCGATGTAGTCGTCGAACTCGCCGGGCACGGGCGTGTACAGCTCGTGCACGCGCGCCAGCGCCGCATAGCAGGCCGGCACGCCGCCGACGATGACGCGCAGCGCGCGCAGGTCGAAGATGCGCGCCACGTCCAGACCCTTGCCGCGCATCTTCTTCCATACGCTGTACAGGTGCTTGGGACGGCCGTGCACTTCGCATTCCAGCCCCGCGCCGGCGAGCTCGGCCGCGAGTTGCTGCCGCGCCTGCTCCACGGCGGCTTCGCGCTGCAGGCGGCTGCCGTCCATCAGCGCAGCGACGCGGTGATATTCATCGGGCTGCAGGAAGCGGAAGGCCAGGTCCTCGAGCTCCCATTTGATCTGCCAGATGCCCAGCCGGTTGGCCAGCGGCGCGAACACGTCCAGCGCCTCCTGCGCCAGCGCCTGCGGGCACGCGCCGCGGCTGGCCGCGAACCAGCGCAGCGTCTGCAGCCGCGAGGCCAGGCGCAGCAGCACCACGCGCAGGTCGCTGGCGAAGGCCAGCAGCATCTTGCGCACGCGCTCGGTCTGCAGCGCGCGGCGCTGCGCCTCCACCTGCGCGCCGCGCACCGAACGCTGGATCTGCATCAGCTTGCGCGTGCCGCTCACCAGGCCGGCATAGGATGCGCCGAAGGCCTTGTCCACCACCTCCTCGGGGTGCTGCAGGTAGTCGCCGGCATACACCAGGTAGGCGGCGGCGCGCATCGACGGTGCGGCGCCGATGCCCTGCAGGATCGCGGCCACGCCGTCGGCATGCGCCATCGCCTGCTCGCCGGTATCGAGCCGTTGCCCGGCGAGCAGCGGTTCGGCGAAGGCGCGCGCGCGGCGCAGCGCGCCGGCATCGTCGCCGCCGCGGCCTTCGCCGGTTTCGCGACCCTCGGCCAGGCGCACGATCGGCGACGCCGGCTGCGCCGCGGCCGTTGTGCACGTGGCCAGCGTCTTCATGGCTACAGCAGGAAGCGGCGCAGCACTTCGATCTGCTGCGGGTCGTGCCACTGCAGCTCGGTCATCGCATGCTCCGGCTGTCCATGCGGGGCATGCTATCAACGTGCCGGCCACACGGCCGGAGAAGCCTATTTCTGCATCTGCACCGAGCCGCTGACGACGACGCTGACCTCCGAGTTGCCCGCCGCCACCGGCAGCGCCGCGGGCATCGCGGCTTCGGCGCCGGCTGCGCGCAAGCGCGGCATCGGCGGCCCCGAGGCACTGGTGCTGATCTCCACCGCACGCAGCGTCACGGCGTTGAAGCCGAAGGCCCGCGCATGGGCCTCGGCCTGGGCGCGGAAGCGGGCGATGGCCTGCGCGCCGACCTCGGCCTCGGCCTTCTCGCGCGCCTCGCGCGACAGCCGGTAGCCGACCTGCGCCACGCTCAGGCTCTGGATGCGACCGACCAGCTGGGTCAGCGCATCGAAGTCCCGGCCCTCGGCGCGCAGTTCGACCGTGCCTTGCCAGCGCGTGGGCTCGCCCTTGGGCATGTAGCGCGGCTGCACCGAGAAGTTGCCGGTGCTGATGTCCACCTGCCCGGGCCGCGCCGCCTTGCGCGCCTCGGCCAGCGCGGTGCTCAGCGCCTGGTTCAGCTGCGCCTGCACGGCGGCCGGATCGCTGCCTTCACGCTGTGTCGAGAAGACGATGGACAGCACGTCGTTGAGCACTTCGGCCGTCGCCGAAGCCGACAGCGACAACTGGTTGGCCACCGGCGCGCCGCCCGGCTCGGCACGTGCCGCCGGCAGCGCCAGCGCGAGGCACGACACCACCAGCGCCAAGGGAAATCGCAGCGTCCAACGCGTGTGTCGTGTGATCATTTGCCGTACCGGATTGCAGTAGCCTCAGCTTAGCGCGTGGCATCGGTCACGGGTTGACGCAAGCAAACGAAACACCCTGCAAAAAGAACTGTAACCGCCGGTCAATCGCGCCGAAGAGGCCCGCTGAAGACCTGCACAATCCCCTTTGTTACAAATTTGGAGTCCGCAATGACCCAAACACCGAACGCACGGCCCAACCGCGTGGTGATCGTGGATGACGATGCGCGCATCCGCGACCTGCTGCGCCGCTATCTGACGCAGGAAGGCTTCGACGTGCTGCTGGCCGAAGACGCCAAGGCGCTGAACCGGCTGCTGACGCGCGAGACCGTGGACCTGATCGTGCTCGACCTGATGCTGCCCGGCGAAGACGGCTTGTCGATCTGCCGCCGGCTGCGCGCGGCCAAGGACAGCACGCCGATCATCATGCTCACCGCCAAGGTCGAGGACGTGGACCGCATCGTCGGCCTCGAGGTCGGCGCCGACGACTACCTGCCCAAGCCCTTCAACCCGCGCGAGCTGCTGGCGCGCATCCACGCCGTGCTGCGCCGCCGGCCGGTGCCCGAGGCGCCGGGCGCGCCGTCCAAGGACGCGCAGACGGTGAGCTTCGGCCCCTTCGAGTTCGACCTGTCGCTGCGCCGGCTGTCCAAGGAAGGCCAGCAGATCTCGCTGACCACCGGCGAGTTCTCGATGCTCAAGGCGCTGGTGAGGCATCCGCGCCAGCCTTTGAGCCGCGACAAGCTGGCGCAGCTGGCGCGCGGCCGCGAGTTCGAGCCCTTCGACCGCAGCCTGGACGTGCAGATCTCGCGCCTGCGCAAGATGCTCGAGCCCGATCCGGCGCAGCCGCGCTACATCCAGACGGTGTGGGGCGTGGGCTACGTGTTCGTGCCCGACGGCGCGCAGAACTGAGGGCCGCACCGGGCAGCGACCGCGCGGCTGAAGCGCGCGGGCGCTCGGTCAGAATACGCCGGTGGCCCGCCAACCCGTCGAACTGAGCCTGTTCTGGCGCACCTTCTTCCTGCTGGCGCTGCTGCTGACGGGAGGCATCTTCGCCTGGGTGCAGACGCTGCGCGCGCTGGAGTTCGAGCCGCGCGCGGTACAGGCGGCGCAGCAGACCGCCGACCTGGTGAACCTGTCGCGCACCGCGTTGCGCACGGTCGATGCCATCAACCGCGTGGCGCTGGTCAAGACCATGGGCGGGCAGCACACGGTGCGCGTGGTGCCGCGCGAGCCCGGCGACACCTGGGAGAGCTACGCCACCGACCGCTTCAGCCGCAACGTCACCAACCAGCTGATGTCGCGGCTGGGCGCCGACGCGGTGGTGGCGCGCAGCGTCAACGGCAAGCCCGGCATGTGGGTCGGCTTCTCGATCGACAACGACCGCTACTGGCTGCAGTCGGAGCCCGCGCATGCCGGGCCGCTGACCAGCGGCACCTGGTTCGTGTGGGTCGGCATCGCGCTGCTGGCGATGCTGGTCGGCTCGGTGGTCATCGCGCGGCTGATCAACCGCCCGCTGCGCGACCTGTCCTTCGCCGCCAGCCGCATTCGCGAGGGCGACCTCGATTCGCGCCTGGACGAGAACACGCTGACCAGCGAGATCCGCGAGGTCAACCGCGGCTTCAACCGCATGGCGCGCGAGCTGGCCAAGGTCGAGGAAGACCGCGCGGTGATGCTCGCCGGCATCAGCCACGACCTGCGCACGCCGCTGGCGCGGCTGCGGCTGGAAACGGAAATGAGCGTGTCCAACGACGAGGCCAAGCGCAACATGGCGCTGGACATCGAGCAGCTCGACGCGATCATCGACAAGTTCATGGACTACGCGCGCCCCGGCGATACCGAGATGCGCCCGGTGCTGCTGGCGCAGCTGATCGACCGCGAGGCGCTGCCCTTCCGCGACCCGAACGAGATCCGCATCCAATCGCGCGTGGCCATCGACCTGCGCGTGATGGCCGACGAGACCGAACTCGGCCGCGTCTTCGCCAACCTGTTCGAGAACGCGCGGCGCTACGGCCGCAGCGCCGACTCCGGCATCGCGATGATCGCGGTCAGCTACGCGAAGGCCGGGCCGTGGGCGGTAATCACGGTGCGCGACCAAGGTCCGGGCGTGCCGCCGGAGCGCCTCGCGCAGCTGACCACGCCCTTCTTCCGCGGCGACGCGGCGCGCACCGCCGCCACCGGCGCCGGGTTGGGGCTGGCCATCGTCGAGAAGTCGCTGCAGCGCATGGGCGGCACGCTGGAGCTGGACAACACGCCCGGCGGCGGGCTGATGCTGCGGCTGCGGCTGAAGCTCGCGCCATAAGGCGCTCCAAGGCGGGTTCAGCGGCGCTGCAGCAGGCACACGGCGCGCGCCTCGATGGCGCGGCCCTCGCCCACCGGGCCCATCTTCTCGGCCGTCTTCGCCTTGACGTTGACGCAGGCCGCGTCGATGCCGAGTGCCGCCGCGATGCGGGCGCACATCGCCGGGATGTGCGGCGCCATCTTCGGCGCCTGCGCGACGATGGTGCTGTCGACGTTGACGATGTGCCAGCCGGCGGCGCGCACGCGCCTGGCGGCTTCGGCCAGCAGCGCCGATGAGTCCGCGCCCGCGAAGGCCGCGTCGGTGTCGGGAAAATGCCGGCCGATGTCGCCCAGGCCGGCGGCGCCGAACAGCGCATCGGTGATGGCGTGCAGCAGCGCGTCGGCATCGGAATGCCCGAGCAGGCCGTGGCTGTGCGCGATGTGCACGCCGCCCAGCACCAGCGGCCGGCCGGCCACCAGCGCGTGCGTGTCCCAGCCTTCGCCGATGCGCCAGCTCATGCGTCCGCCCCGCGCGTGGCCAGCAGACGCCCGGCCAGCGCCAGGTCCTGCGGCCAGGTGATCTTGAAGTTCTCCAGTTCCCCCGGCACCAGGCGGGGCGCATGGCCGGCGGCCTCGACGGCGCTGGCCTCGTCGGTGACTTCGGGACCGGCTTGCGCCAGGGCCTGGCGCAGCAGACCCAGGCGGAACATCTGCGGCGTCTGTGCGGCCCACTTGTCGCCGCGCGGCAGCGTGCACTGCACGCGGCAGGCATCGTCCGCGCGGGCCTGCTTCAATGTATCGGCCAGCGGCAGCGCGAGCAGGCCGCCGACGACCTCGTGCGCGCATGCATCGATCAGCCGCTCGACCCAGGACGGCCGCAGCAGACAGCGCGCCGCGTCGTGCACCAGCACCCAGTCCTCATCGGCCGCGCCGCGGCGCTGCAGCTCGGCCAAGCCGTTGCCCACCGTGGCGGCGCGCGTTGCGCCGCCGCAGTCGGCGACCCAGACGCGCTCGGCATCGAGCTCGCCCGCCTGCGCCGCGAACTGCCGGTCGCCCGGCGCCAGCACCACCAGCGTGGCCTGCAGCCGCGGCACCTGCGCCAGCGCCAGCAAGGTATGCGCCACCAGCGTGCGCCCGGCGATGAGCGCGTATTGCTTCGGTGTCCCCAGGCCGGCGCGTTCACCGACACCGGCGCAGGGCACCAGGGCAAAGCAGCGCGCGCTGGGCGGGGCGGAGCGATCGACCTTCACGCGGCAATGGTAGCGGGGGCGCGTTGCCTAAAATGGCGCAGCGCCCCGCAACGCCGTTGCGGGGCTTTTCGTGTTTCCAGCGTCCCTCCATGCAGATACCCGCCATCGCCCCCGGCAAGCGCTTCGTGCTGCCGCGGCCCATCGGTTCCGGCGACGCGCTGCTGCTGGCGCGCCATGCCCAGGCACGCCGGGCCGCCGGCCAGTTGCTGTGCGTGGTCGCGGCCGACGCGGCCGACGCGCAGCGGCTGCTCGACGAACTGCCGTTCTTCGCGCCCGAACTGCGCGTGGCGCTGTTCCCCGACTGGGAGACGCTGCCCTACGACAGCTTCTCGCCGCACCAGGACCTGATCTCCGAGCGCCTGGCCACGCTGTGGCGCGTGCGCTCGCGCGATCTGGACGTGGTGCTGCTGCCGGCGGCAACCGCGCTGACGCGGCTCGCGCCGCCGTCCTTCCTGGCCGGCTACACCTTCCACTTCAAGCAGAAGATGCGGCTCGACGAAGCCGCGCTGAAGAGCCAGTTGACGCTGGCCGGCTACAGCCACGTCAGCCAGGTGGTGTCGCCCGGCGAGTACGCGGTGCGCGGCGGCCTGATCGACCTGTTTCCGATGGGCTCGGCCATGCCCTACCGCGTCGACCTGTTCGGCGACGAGATCGATTCGATCCGCAGTTTCGACCCCGACACGCAGCGCAGCCTGTATCCGGTACCCGAGGTGCGGCTGCTGCCGGGCCGCGAATTCCCGATGGACGAAGCGGCGCGCCACGCCTTTCGCGCGCGCTGGCGCGAGAAGATCGAAGGCGACCCCAGCCGCCACCGCATCTACAAGGACATCGCAGCAGGCATCGCCACCGCCGGCATCGAGTACTACCTGCCGCTGTTCTTCGAGCAGACGGCGACGATCTTCGACTACCTCGGCGAGGACGCAGCGCTGGTGCTGCACGGCGAGGTCGACGAGGCGCTGCAGCAGTTCTGGGCCGACACGCGCGAACGGCACCGCTTCCTGCAGCACGACGCCGAGCGGCCGATCCTGCCGCCCGAAGCGCTGTTCCTGCGCGTTGAAGACTTCTTCGCGCTGAGCGCCGCGTTTGCCACGTTGGCCCTGCGCGGCCACGGCGAGCTGCCCTGGGCGCGGCCGCTGCCGGACGTGAGCGTCGACCGCGGCGCCACCGAGCCGCTGGCCGCGCTGGAAAAACATCTCGATGCCACGCCGCAGCGCGTGCTGCTGCTGGCCGAAAGCGAAGGCCGGCGCGAGAGCCTGCTCGAGCTGCTGCGCGACCACCGCATCGACATGCCCAGCGTGGCCACGCTGGCCGAGTTCCGCGCCGGCGACGAGAAGGTGGCCATCGCCGCAGCGCCGCTGGCCGCGGGCTTCCACTGGCACGAGCCGGAGCACGTCGGAAGCGACGGTCAGGCCGTCGCCGGCATCTCGATCCAGTTCATCACCGAGACCGAACTCTTCGCCACCAGCCGCGAAGCGAGACGCCGCCGCAAGCAGGAGCAGACCAGCAGCGTCGATGCGCTGATCAAGGACCTGTCGGAGCTGAAGATCGGCGACCCTGTGGTGCATGCCAACCATGGCATCGGCCGCTACCAGGGGCTGATCAACATCGAGCTGGACGGCGGCGCCAGCGAGTTCCTGCACCTCGAATACGCCGACAAGGCCCTGCTCTACGTGCCGGTGTCGCAGCTGCACCTGATCAGCCGCTACACCGGCGTCAGCGCCGACGAGGCGCCGCTGCACCGATTGGGCTCGGGCCAATGGGACAAGGCGCGGCGCAAGGCCGCCGAACAGGTGCGCGATACCGCGGCCGAACTGCTGAACCTGTACGCGCGGCGCGCGGCGCGCGAAGGCTTCGCGCACCGCTTCAGCGCGCACGACTACGAGGCCTTCGCCGCCAGCTTCGGCTTCGAGGAGACGGCCGACCAGCGCGCGGCGATCCACGCCGTGGTGCAGGACCTGATCAGCCCGAAACCGATGGACCGGCTGGTGTGCGGCGATGTCGGCTTCGGCAAGACCGAAGTCGCGCTGCGCGCCGCCTTCGTCGCCGTGCACGGCGGCAAGCAGGTGGCGATCCTCGCGCCGACCACGCTGCTCGCCGAGCAGCACTACCAGACGCTTGTCGACCGCTTCGGCAAGTGGCCGGTGAAGGTGGCAGAGATGTCGCGCTTCCGCTCGGCCAAGGAAGTGGCGGTGGCGATGCAGGGCATCGAGGACGGCACGGTGGACATCGTCGTCGGTACGCACAAGCTGCTGAGCCAGACCGTCAAGTTCAAGCGCCTGGGCCTGCTGATCATCGACGAGGAGCACCGCTTCGGCGTGCGCCACAAGGAGGCGATGAAGGCGCTGCGCGCGGAAGTGGACGTGCTCACGCTGACGGCGACGCCGATCCCGCGCACGCTGGGCATGGCGCTGGAAGGCCTGCGCGACCTGAGCGTGATCGCCACCGCGCCGCAGCGCCGGCTGGCGATCAAGACCTTCGTGCGCAGCGAGGGGAACAGCGTCATCCGCGAGGCCGTGCTGCGCGAGCTGAAGCGCGGCGGGCAGGTCTACTTCCTGCACAACGAGGTCGAGACCATCCAGAACCGGCGCAATCAACTCGCGGACCTGCTGCCCGAAGCGCGCATCGCCGTCGCGCACGGCCAGTTGCCGGAGCGCGAACTGGAAAGCGTGATGCGCGACTTCGTCGCGCAGCGCCACAACCTGCTGCTGTGCTCGACGATCATCGAAACCGGCATCGACGTGCCCACGGCCAACACCATCGTCATGAGTCGCGCCGACAAGTTCGGCCTGGCGCAGCTGCACCAGTTGCGCGGCCGCGTCGGCCGCAGCCACCACCAGGCCTACGCCTACCTGCTGGTGCCGGACCTGCAAAGCCTGACCAAACAGGCGCAACAAAGGCTGGACGCGATCCAGGCCATGGAGGAACTGGGCTCGGGCTTCTACCTGGCGATGCACGACCTGGAGATCCGCGGCGCCGGCGAGGTGCTGGGCGAGAACCAGAGCGGCAACATGATGGAGGTCGGCTTCCAGCTCTACAACGACATGCTGAGCGAAGCCGTCAGCGCGCTGAAGGCGGGCCGCGAGCCCGACCTGATGAGCCCCTTCGGCGCCACCACCGAGATCAATCTGCACGCACCCGCGCTGCTGCCCGATGCCTACTGCGGCGACGTGCACACGCGCTTGAACCTGTACAAGCGGCTGGCCACGGCCGAGAAGCCTGAAGCCATCGACGCGCTGCTGGAAGAGATCACCGACCGCTTCGGCAAGCTGCCGGCGCAGGGGCAGACGCTGTTCGACACGCACCGGCTGCGCGTGCTGGCCAAGCCCTACGGCGTGGCCAAGATCGATGCGGGGCCCAAGCTGATGAGCGTGGCTTTCCGCCCAAACCCACCGGTGGATCCGATGGCGATCGTCAGCCTGGTGCAGAAGAACCGGCATATCAAACTGGCCGGCAACGACAAGCTGCGCGTCGAACGCGAGGTGCCCGAGGCCGCACAGCGCGCCGCCTTCATGCGCGACCTGCTGCGCAGCCTGGGCAAGCCGGTAGCGGCCACTACAGTCTGAGCATGGCGCTGCACCCCGACCTGCCGACTTCCCCTTACGAACTGCTGCCGCCCGAGCAGCGCTGGTTTCCGGCCGACGAATCGCTGCGCGAGCGCGCCTACGAAAAACTGCTGCCGCCGCTGGTGGCGAACATCCGCCGCGAGGTCGCCGACTGGCGCGCGGCCGGTTATGCCGGCGCATCGGCCACTTCGGCCGACCTGCTGCGCTGGTGGTTCCACACCGAGCACCAGATCGAAGCCGCCGACGGCCGGCTCTCGCCCTTCCGCTGGTACTTCGCGCAGCGCGAGGCGGTGGAGACGGTGATCTGGCTGCACGACGTGAGGCGCGTGCGCGACAAGTTCGACCTGCTGCGCTTCGACGCCTCGGGCGCCGTGTCGGCCAACCTGTTCGACGAAGCCTGGCCGCGCTACGTCATCAAGATGGCCACCGGCGCCGGCAAGACCAAGGTGCTGTCGCTGCTCATCGCCTGGAGCTTCTTCCACAAGCTCTACGAAGCCGATTCGCCGCTGGCGCGCAACTTCCTGCTGATCGCGCCCAACATCATCGTGCTCGACCGGCTGCGCGCCGACTTCGACGGCCTGCGCATCTTCTTCCATGACCCGGTGCTGCCCGACAACGGCTGGGGCCAGGCCATCGCCCGCGACTGGCGCGACGACTTCCAGCTCACGCTGCACATCCAGGACGACGTGCGCATCGTGCGGCCCACCGGCAACCTGTTCCTGAGCAATATCCACCGCGTCTACCTGGGCGACGTGCCCGAGCCCAGCCTGGACGACGACGACCTGCGCGACTACTTCCTGGCGCCCTTCGGCGCGAAGCCGGTGGGCAGGACCACCGACAGCAAGGTCGACCTGGGCGAGATCGTGCGCGAGGTCGAGGAACTCGCCGTCTTCAACGACGAGGCGCACCACATCCACGACGCCCGGCTGGCCTGGTTCAAGAGCATCCAGGACATCCACCACCGCATGCTGCAGGCGGGTTCGAGCCTGGCGCTGCAGCTGGACGTGACGGCCACGCCGCGCCACGACAACGGCGCCATCTTCGTGCAGACCATCAGCGACTATCCGCTGGTCGAGGCCATCCACCAGAACGTGGTCAAGCACCCTGTGCTGCCCGACGCCGCCAGCCGCGCGCGGCTGCACGAAGCGAAGAGCGCGCTGTTCTGCGAGAAGTACGCCGACTACCTGCAGCTCGGCGTCGAGGAATGGCGCAAGAGCTATGCTGAGCACGAACGCCTGGGCAAGAAGGCCGTGCTGTTCGTGATGGTCGACGACACGCGCAACTGCGACGAGGTGGGCGCGCACCTGGAACGCATCGCGCCCGAGCTGGCCGGCGCCGTGCTGGTGATCCACACCAAGAACAACGGCGAGATCTCCGAAGCCGCGTCGGGCAAGAACAAGGATGAGCTGGAACGCCTGCGCAAGCAATCCAACCAGATCGACAGCTGGAAGTCGCCGTACAAGGCCATCGTCTCGGTGCTGATGCTCAAAGAGGGCTGGGACGTGCGCAACGTCACCACCATCGTCGGCCTGCGCGCCTATGCGGCGCAGAGCGACATCCTGCCCGAGCAGACGCTGGGGCGCGGGCTGCGCCGCATGTACCTCGGGTCCGACCAAGCGGAGACCGTGTCGGTAATGGGCACGCCCGCATTCATGGACTTCGTCGAAACCATCCAGAGCGAAGGCGTCAGCTTCGAGCGCGTCCCGATGGGCGGGGGCGGCAGCCCGCGCGAGGATTCGCTGATCGTCGAGGTGGACACGGGCAACCCGGCCAAGGACCTGGCCGCGCTGGACATCGCGCTGCCCCGGCTGGCGCGGCGCTTCCACCGCGAGTTCAAGGACCTGGCCGCGCTGGACCCGGCCGGCTTCGGCAACCCGCGCCTGCCGCTGAAACCCTTCACGCCCGAGCAGACGCGCGAGATCGTCTTCAAGACCCTGCTCGACGGCGAGCAGCACCACACCATCGAACTCGACGCCGGCGGCCCGGCCGACTACCGCTCGGTGGTGGCCTTCTTCGCGCGCCAGCTGCTGAAGGAGCTGCGCCTGGTCAGCGGCTACGAGCTGCTGTACCCCAAGGTCAAGAGCTTCCTGCGCGAGCAGTTGTTCGAGGCCTCGCCGGTGGACCTGGAAGACCCCGCCGTGCTGCGCAACCTGTCCGAGCCCGGGACAAGCAAGCTGCTGTTCGACCACTTCAAGGCCGCCATCAACGCGCTGACCGTGCGCGACAGCGGCGCCACGCACGTCGAAGACCACATCCGCCTGCGCGATGCACGGCCCTTCCGTACCGAGCCGCGCGGCTTCGTCGTCACGCGCAAGTCGGTCTTCAACCGCAGCGTCGGCGAGGCCCATGCCGGCGCGCTGGAACTGGCCTTCGCCGCCTTCCTGGAAGGCGCTCCCGACGTGCAGGCGCATGCCAAGAACTACCTGGCAGTGGGCTTTCGCATCGACTACGTGCGCGCCAACGGCGAGTTGTCCACCTACACGCCCGACTTCATCGTGCGCGATACGGCCGGCGGCGTGTGGATCGTCGAGACCAAGGGCCGCGAGGAGCTCGACCTGCCGCAGAAGATGGCGCGGCTGAAACAGTGGTGCGCCGATGCCACGGCCGCCGGCGCCGCGGACGGCGGGCCGCGCTACGGTTTCATCTACGTCGATCAAGAGAGCTTCGAGCAGCACCGGCCGCAGAGCTTCGCCGCGCTGGTGAGCAGCTTCCGCGAGTACCAGTGACCACAGTGGCCGTGCCTGCCGAGTCCTAAACTGCGCACATGAAGGTCACGCTCGATCTCCCCGATCAACTGCTGCTGCGGGCAGAGGCTTGCGCCGCCGAGCGCGGCTGCACGCTGCAAGCCTTCGTGATCGACGCTCTGACGGACAAGCTGGCCTCTATCGCTGCGGCACAACGGCCCGAGGCGACGGACGGGCGCCACGCCCTTGCCTCGCGGCTGCAGCGGCAGCCCGACGGGTCGTATGTCAACCCGGACGGCATCGACGACGAGGAGTTCTTTCGCAATCTCGAGCGAATCCGCGCCGGCCGGCCGCCTCGATAGCCATTCCGCTAGCGTTTTGCTAGCATTCGGGTGCGTCGTCACCGAGTGATATCCGGGAGGCACCATGAGCACGATCGTCGTCAAGAACTTTCCCGACCACCTGCACGCGCTGCTCAAGCAGCGCGCCGAGCACAACCATCGCTCGATGACCAAGGAGGTGGTTCATCTCATCGAAGCCGGGCTTCAGGCCACTCCGCCCGACCGGCCCTTGCCGCCGCCGGTCAAGCTGCGCAGCGGCCGGATGATCAGCATCGAGGAGTTCGAAGAAGCCGTCGCCGATGGGCAGAAGTAGACCCATCCCGCATCATGCTGCTGGTCGATTCGAACATTGTCTTTTCCCTACTGGTGCACAGCATGCCGTGGCATCGGGCCGCGCGCGAGCTGCATGACTTGGACAAGGTCTGGCGTACAGAGTCCCATGCGCTCGTCGAAATCAGCAACGTCTTGTCGCGCTACGTGCGGGCACGGGAACTGAGCAGCGCCAAAGCGATCGACCTGATGAACGAGGCCGATCGCCGCATGCGTCCCCGGTTGCTGACGGTTGACCATGTCGAGGCGCTGCGCGTGGCGCTCAAGCACAACGTCTCCGCCTACGATGCCCGTTTTTTGCTCTGCGCCGTCGATCTGGGCACCCGGCTCACCACCGAAGACGTCAAGCTGCGCAAAGCGGCACCTTCCCTCACCCAGTCGCTCGACGACGCGCTGGCTGCGGCGCAAGCTTGAATCGCCCATGTCCCGCTTCCAGAAAGAGGCCTACGAGCTCAGCGACGCCGAGAAGCGCGACCTGATCGAACTGATCCAGCAGGGCAAGGCGCTGCCCGAGAAGTACCGCTTCATCCTCTTCGAGGACAAGCGCGAGGTCGAGCTGGTGTGGAACGGCAAGACGCGCGACGTCTGCACCACCGTGCTGCCCTTCCAGACGCTGGAGCACATCGACGAGCCGCGCGCCGAAACCAAACGGCAGGAGGAGCTGTTCGACCCGCGCGGACGCCAGCTGCGCGGCTGGACCAACAAGCTGATCTGGGGCGACAACAAGCTGATCCTGTCGTCGCTGAAGAGCGGCGCCTTGCGCCAGCAGATCGAGGACGCCGGCGGGCTGAAGCTGATCTACATCGACCCGCCCTTCGACGTCGGCGCCGATTTCAGCATGGACATCGAGATCGGCGGCGAGACCTTCCACAAGGAGCCGAACCTGCTCGAGCAGATCGCCTACCGCGACACCTGGGGGCGCGGTGCCGACAGCTTCATCGCGATGATCTACGAGCGGCTGATCCTGATGCGGGATCTGCTGGCGGAGGATGGGTCGATTTACGTGCACTGCGATTGGCGGGTGAACTCGCTGATTCGGTGTGCGCTGGACGAAGTATTCGGCCGAGACAGGCTGATCAACGAAGTGACTTGGAAGCGGGCGCATACGGTCAAGGGCAACGCCGGCCAGGGCAGCAAGTACATGGGTGCGAACACTGACACGGTGTTCGCCTATGCGCGCGGCGAGGGCTATGTGTTCAACACGGTGTTCCTGCCCTACAGCGACGAATACGTCCGCAACTTCTACCGGTACAGCGAACCCGCCTCCGGCCGCCGCTACCGACTCATCAGCATGATCGGCCCGGGTGGCGCTGCCAATGGCAATCCAGTCTTTGAAGTCATGGGCGTTTCTCGTCCGTGGCGATACAGCGAAGCAAAGATGCAGGAATTGATTGGCTCAGGTCTCGTCGTCCAAACCAATCCAGGAACGGTTCCCCAGAGGAAGCAGTACCTGGACGAAGGCATGGGCGTTGCGATCCAGTCGCTTTGGGATGACATAACGGGTATCGGTGCATCGTCCGGCGAGAACACACAGTACCCGACCCAAAAACCCGAAGCCCTGCTCGAACGCATCATCAAAACCAGCAGCAACGAAGGCGAGCTCGTCGCCGACTTCTTCTGCGGCAGCGGCACCACCGCCGCGGTGGCCGAAAAACTCGGTCGCAAGTGGATCGCCACCGACCTGGGCAAGTTCGCCGTCCACACCACGCGCAAGCGGCTGATCGGCGTGCAGCGCCAGCTCAAGGCGGCGGAGAAGGACTTCCGCGCCTTCGAGGTGCTGAACCTGGGCCGCTACGAGCGCCAGGCTTACCTGAACGTCGGCGGGCGCCTGTCGGCCACGAAGAAGCAGCAGGCGCTGGCCGCCAAGGAGCGCGAGTTCCGCGAGCTGATCCTGCGCGCCTACAAGGCGCAGCCGCTGGACGGCGAGGCCTTCTTCCACGGCAAGAGCGGGGGCCGGCTGGTGGTGGTGGGGCCGATCAACTTCGCCGTCGGGCGGCTGTTCGTCGAGGAAGTGATCACCGAATGCCGCAAGCGCGGCGCCAGCCGCGTCGACGTGCTGGCCTTCGAGTTCGAGATGGGCCTCTTTCCGGCGGCGCTGGACGAAGCGCGCGGCAAGGGCATCGAGCTGGCGCCCAAGACCATCCCGCCCGAGGTCTTCGACAAGCGCGCGGTCGACAAGGGCCAGGTGCAGTTCTTCGACATCGCCTATGTCGAGGCGCAGCCGCGCTACGCCAAGGGGCGGACGGCGAAGGACAAGCTGCGGCTGGCCATCGAATTGACCGACTTCTCGGTGCACTACACGCAAGGCGCGGCCGAGGCCGCCGCCGCGGCGCTGAAGGAAGGCAAGAGCGCCGTGGTCTGCGACGACGGCCAGCTCTACAAGCTGAGCAAAAGCAAGGACAGCGTGGTCACGCGCGAGCGGCTGACCAAGCGCTGGACCGACTGGGTGGACTACTGGGCGGTGGACTTCGACTACATGAGCCGCAGGGAGATCATCAAGGTGCCTGTGGATGCCGGGGTCGATGGCACGCCCTCACCCCAGCCCTCTCCCGCGGGCGGGAGAGGGAGCGACAGCCGGGTCGAGGCCACATCCTCGCCCCGGCCCTCTCCCGTGGGCGGGAGCGGGAGCGACAGCCGCTTCGAGGAGCGCTGGAGCGGCGGCTTCATCTTCGAGAACGAGTGGCAGAGCTTCCGCACGAGGCACAGCCGCGAGCTGGAGCTGATCACCGCCGAGCACGCTTACGCGCAGCCGGGCCGCTACACGGTGGCGGTGAAGGTGATCGACATCTTCGGCAACGACACCATGACGCTGGTGCCGGTGCACGTGGGCTGAACCTCTGTGAAGCCATGAGCGCCACCGAATACACCCCCGGCCTGTTCATCCGCGGCATCCGGCCGCCGCTGCACCTGGCCGACTACAAGCTGGTCGCCTTCGACATGGATTCGACGCTGATCAGCATCGAGTGCATCGACGAGATCGCCGACATCGCCGGCCGCAAGGCCGAGGTGGCGGCGATCACCGAAGCCGCGATGCGCGGCGAGATCGCCGACTACAAGGACAGCCTGCGCCGCCGCGTGGCGCTGCTGGCCGGCGTGCCGGAATCGGCGCTGCAGCAGGTCTACGACGAGCGCGTGCAGATCAACCCGGGCGTGCCGGAATTCGTGCGCGCCGCCCAGGCGGCGGGGCTGAAGACGCTGCTGATCAGCGGCGGCTTCAGCTTCTTCAGCGAGCGCATCCGCCAGCACCTGAAGCTGGACTTCGCACGCGCCAACACGTTGGGCACCTTCAACGGCCGGCTCACCGGCACGCTGTTCGACCGGCCCTGGGGCGACATCGTCGACGGCGCCGAGAAGAAGCGCGTGCTGCTCGAGGTCTGCGAACTGATGGGCATCGCCACCGAGCAGGCCATCGCCGTCGGTGACGGCGCCAACGACCTGCCGATGATGCTGGCCGCCGGGCTGTCGATCGCCTACCACCCGAAGCCGGCGGTGCGCGAGAAGGCGCTGGTGTCGATCATGCGCGGCGGCATGGAGCGCGCGCTCGAGATCCTGCGCTGAAGGGCTGAACGGCGGGAAGGCTGAGCGGCAGGCCGCTCAGCGCGGCTTGGCAGGCGCGGGCAGCAGCTTCGGCTTGCCAGGCCCCAGGCTGCCTTCGGCGCGCGCGCTCAGATAGGCGTAGATGTCCAGCACGTGCGGTGCGATCTCTTCGTCGTCGTCCCAGGCCGGCATCAGCGGCTGGCCGCGCTGCTGGCGCTCGCGCTTCATCACCAGCTCGAGCAGCGCTTCGCGCTCGGCCAGCGTCTCCGGCGGCCCACTGTCGGGCGACATCGGCACGATGCGGTAGCTGGTCAAGACCTTGGTGGCAAAGCCGCGCGGCGTGTAGTTGCCGATGCGTTCGACCAGGTTGGGCGCGATGCCGCTGCCGACACCGCCGATGCCGTGGCAGACGTGGCAACTGCTGTGGAACAGCTTCCAGCCGGCATAGGTGCCGGCATCGACGCGGCCGTCGATGATCACGAATTCACCGGGCAGCGGCTCGGCGCGCGGCTGCGCCGCGGCATGGTTTGCAGTGGCGAGCAGCACAGTGGCGAGCAGCAGCGATCGCAGTTTCATACCGTCGATTATGGCTACGGCACGGCGGCTGGCGCCGCCTTCACGTCGCTGCGCGACATGAGCCTCGCCGCAACTTCGTTGTGGCGCAGCCGCTGCCCCGGCCGGATTGCGCCGCATCAACGCGCCGACAGCGGCTTCGGGACGGCCTCCGCGCGGGCTTAGCATGCCGGCTTTGCCACCACGCCCCGAGGAGAGCCTTGCAATGAGTTCGCAGACCAAGTTCGTGCTCGACGAGAGCAGGATGCCCAAGCATTGGTACAACATCGCCGCCGACCTGCCCAAGCCGATGGCGCCGGTGCTGCACCCGGGCACGATGCAGCCGGTCGGGCCCGACGACCTGGCGCCGCTGTTCCCGATGGAATTGATCCTGCAGGAGGTGTCGACCGAACGCGAGATCGCCATCCCCGAGCCGGTGCGCGAGGTCTTCCGCCTGTGGCGGCCGAGCCCGCTGGTGCGTGCGCACCGCCTGGAGAAGGTGCTGGGCACGCCGGCGAAGATCTACTACAAGTACGAAGGCGTGTCGCCGGCCGGCAGCCACAAGCCCAACACCGCGGTGCCGCAGGCCTGGTACAACGCCCAGGCGGGCATCAAGAAGCTGAGCACCGAGACTGGCGCCGGCCAGTGGGGCTCGTCGCTGGCCTTTGCCGGTGCGCTGTTCGGGCTGCAGGTCAAGGTCTTTCAGGTGCGCGTGTCCTACGACCAGAAGCCCTATCGCCGCGCGCTGATGGAGACTTACGGCGCCACCTGCGTGGCCAGCCCGTCGAACGAGACGAATGCCGGCCGCGCCATCCTGGCGCAGCGCGCCGACCATCCGGGCTCGCTCGGCATCGCCATCAGCGAGGCGGTGGAGGTGGCCGCGAGCCACGACGACACCAAGTACGCGCTCGGCTCGGTGCTCAACCACGTGCTGCTGCACCAGACGATCATCGGCCAGGAGGCGATGCTGCAGCTGGAGATGGCCGGCGACGACCCCGACGTGATCGTCGGCTGCACGGGGGGCGGCAGCAATTTCGCCGGTATCGTGCTGCCCTTCCTGGGCCAGCAGCTGCGCGGCGGCGGCAAGACCAAGCAGCGGCGCATCGTCGCGGTCGAGCCGGCCGCCTGCCCGTCACTGACGCGCGGCAAGTTCGCCTACGACTTCGGCGACACCGCGCACCTGACGCCGCTGACCAAGATGCACACGCTGGGCTCGACCTTCACGCCGCCGGGCTTTCACTCCGGCGGCTTGCGCTACCACGGCATGGCGCCGCTGGTCAGCCACCTGAAGGAGCTGAACCTGATCGAGGCCACGGCGTATCACCAGAACACCTGCTTCGAAGCCGGCGTGCTGTTCGCCCGCGCCGAAGGCATCGTGCCGGCGCCGGAGGCCAACCACGCCGTCAAGGGCGCGATCGTCGAGGCGCTGCGCTGCAAGGCCGAAGGCAGGAGCGAGACGATCCTGTTCAACCTGTGCGGCCACGGCCACTTCGACATGAGCGCCTACACCGCCTACTTCAGCGGCAAGCTGGTCGACCAGCCCTACGACGAGTCCGAGCTGGCGATGGCGCTGTCGGGCTTGCCGTCGGTGCCGGCCTGAGCCGCTCGGCTCAGCGCGGCTCGCCGCCCGAGGCTTTCGCTTGCACGGCCGGCGCCCGGCCGGGCGAGTTGCCGCGCCGGCCGGCGAACGACAGCAGCGCCAGGCCGGCGATGATCAGCAGCATGCCGGCGAACTCCGCAACCCCCGGACGCTCGCCGAGCTGCAGCCATGAGGCGAGCACGCCGATGGCCGGGATGGCCAGCGAGCCCAGGCCCGCCGTCGAAGCCGGCATCTGGTCGAGCACGTACAGCCACATCAGCCAGCCGAGTCCGGTGCCGAAGATGGCGATGAAGGCGGTGAGCGCGACCAGTTCGGCGCTGACGACCAGCGGCGGCGCGGGCACGGCCAGCGCGACCACCACCAGCACCAGCGAACCGAACAGCATCTGCCAGGCGGTCAGCGACAACAGGTCGACCTGGTGCCGCTCACGCAGCTTCTTGGCGACGATGGCGCTGGCCGCCCACACCAGCCCGGAGGCGATCGCCAGGCCGTCGCTGAGCAGCGTGCCCCGCAGCCGCCAGGGCTCGACGATCAGCAGCAGGCCGGCCGCGGCGACGATCACCGCCGGCCACTGAGCGCGGCGCAGACGCTCGCCCAACAACGGCCAGGCCAGCAGCAGCAGCCAGAACGGCATGGTGTAGACCAGCACCGCGGTCTTGCCTGCGCCGCCGCTGACCAACGCCCACTGCGCCAGCCCGGTGAAGGCGGCGGTCTGCAGCAGGCCGAGCAGCAGGGTCGGCCCCGGCGCGATCAGGCGCAGCGAAGCGCGCCGCAGCAGCAGCGCGGCGAACAGCACCAGCGCGCCGAACACGCAGCGCAGCGCCGTGAACTGGAAGGGGCCGGCGTAGTGATTCGCCAGCTTCATGACCACCCAGTTGTAGCCCCAGATCAGCGACAGCAGCGCGAGCACGATCACCGCGCGCCGCGCCTGGGTCCGATCGGCACTCATCGGCGCGCTCCGCGCAGCGGCGCGTTCCGTGCATCCACAGCGATCCGCGGCTGCCCTCCCCTATCGATGACGTCCGGGCCCATGCGCCAGCGCCTCAGCCGTTCAGCTGTGCCCACATCTTGTCCAGCCGCTTGCTGCTCACCGGCTGCGGCGTGCGCAGCTCCTGCGCGAACAGGCTGACGCGCAGTTCCTCCAGCAGCCAGCGGTATTCGTCCAGCCGCGGGTCGCGCCGGCCCTTCAGTTCCACCATGCGCTTGAGCCAGCGCTGCTCGGCGATGCGCGCTTCGGCCATGCGCGCAGCGTCGCGGCCTGAGTCGGCCCTGAGCTTGTCCAGCCGCATCTGGACCGACTTCAGGTAGCGCGGCAGCTGCTGCAGTTGCGCATAGGGCGTATCGACGACGAAGCGCTTGCCGACCAGGCGCTGCAACTGCGCCGCCACGTCGTCGGCCACGTCCTTGGCCGGACGCGCGTCCTTCAACTTGCGGTTTGCCGCCGCGTATTCGGCCAGCACCGCGCCGACCGCACGCGCCACCTCCTGGGCGATCAGGTTCAGCCGCGTGCGGCCTTCGGCGACGCGCGCGTCGAAGGCCTTGGCATTGGTGGGCAGCGGCTCGGTCAGGAAGGCGCGGTCCAGCGCCACGTCGACGATCTGCTGGCGCAGTTCCTCGAGCGTGCCCAGGCTCATGTACAGCGCACCCAGGCGCTGCAGATCGGGGATGTTCTTCTCCAGGTACTTCAGCGGCTCCTTGATGGCCAGCGCGACCAGCCGGCGCAAGCCGGCGCGGTGGCGGGCGGCGGCGAGTTCGGGCTCGTCGAAGACTTCGATCTCGACGTGCGCGCCCTTGTCGACCAGCGCCGGAAAGCCGATCAGCGTCTGTGTGCCGCGCTTCAGCTCCATCAGCTCGGGCAGCTCGCCGAAGCTCCAGGTGGTGTAGTGCGGCGGGTCCGCCGGCGGCGCCTCGCGCCGCACCACGGCCTGCACGCCGCGCGGCGGGGCCGGTGACGGCGTGGATGCAGGCGCCGCGGCAGGTGCGGGTGCGGGTGCGGGTGCCGCCGTCTTCAGCACCGCCAGCGCCTGGAAGGCCGAGCGCGCCAGCGCCCCGAGTTCGGCCTTCAGCGCCGCCAGGTGCCGGCCCATGCCGAGCTGGCGGCCGTGTTCGTCGACGATGCGCAGGTTCATGAACAGGTGCGCCGGCAGCATGTCGAGCTTGAAGTCGGCACGCTGCAGCGGCAGTTGCGTGCGTGTGCGCACCGTGTGCAGCAGCGCGTCGAGCAGCGAGCCCTGGCCGAAGGGCGTGTCGCGCACGAAGGCTTCGGCGGCTTCGGCCAGCGGCTGCAGCCGCGCGCGCGGCTTGCCGGGCAGGCTCTTCAGCAGCGCCAGCACCTTCGGCTGCAGCATGCCCGGCACCAGCCATTCGCAGCGCTCGTCGGCCACCTGGTTCAGCGCATAGATCGGCACCGTCACCGTCAGGCCGTCGCGCTCGTTGCCGGGCTCGTGCAGCCAGCTGGCCGCGCAGTCGACGCCACCCAGCCGCACCAGCTTCGGAAAGGCATCGGTGGTGATGCCCGCCGCCTCGTGGCGCATCAGCTCGTCGCGCGTCAGCTGCAGCAGCGTCGGCTGGCGCTTGAGCTCGCCGCGGAACCAACGCTCCAGGCTTGCGCCCGAGCACACGTCGGCCGGCAGCTGCTGGTCGTAGAAGGCGAAGATCAGCGCATCGTCGACCAGCACGTCCTGGCGCCGGCTCTTGTGCTCGAGCTCCTGCACCTGATTGATCAGCTTGCGGTTGTGCGCCAGGAAGGGCAGCTTCGTATCCCAGTCGCCATCGACCAGCGCCTGGCGGATGAAGATCTCGCGCGCCGCGCCCGGGTCGACGCGGCCGAAGTTGACGCGCTTGTTGGCGTAGACCACCAGCCCGTACAGCGTGGCGCGTTCCAGCGCCACCACTTCGGCGGCCTTGCGCTCCCAGTGCGGCTCGAGCAGTTGCTTCTTGAGCAGATGGCCGCCGATCAGCGGCAGCCAGTGCGCTTCGATGGCCGCGATGCCGCGGCCGTACAGGCGCGTGGTTTCCACCAGCTCGGCGGCAACGATCCAGCGCCCCGGCTTCTTGCTCAGGTGTACGCCCGGGTGGCGCCAGAACTTGATGCCGCGCGCGCCCAGATACCAATCCTCGTCTTCGGCCTTGCAGCCGATGTTGCCCAGCAGCCCGGCCAGCATCGACAGATGGATCTGCTCGTAGGTGGCGGGCGTGCCGTTCAGACGCCAGCCGTGCTCAGCGACCACGGTGTGCAGCTGCGAATGGATGTCGCGCCATTCGCGCACGCGGCGCGGGTTGATGAAGTGCTCGCGCAGCCGCTGCTCCTGCTGGCGGTTGGACAAGCGGTGCGGCGCGCCCGGACGCAGGTCCGCCCCTGCGGACGGACCGGCGTCTGGCGAGCGGCCCGAGCTCTGCGAGGGCGCGGCCTGCAAGGCTCGGTCGCCATGCCCCCGCCCTTCTTCGATCCACTGCCACAGCTTGATGGTGCCGATGAATTCCGACTTCTCGTCGTCGAACTTCTTGTGCTTCTCGTCAGCCGCCTGCTGCTGCTCCAGCGGCCGGTCGCGCACGTCCTGGCCGCTCAGCGCCGCGGCGATGATCAGCACCTCCGTCAGCGCCTGGCGGTCGCGCGCCTCCAGGATCATGCGGCCGACGCGCGGGTCCAGCGGCAGCCGCGCCAGCGCCTGGCCGATAGCGGTGAGATCGTTGGCCTCGTCCACGGCGTTCAGCTCGGCCAGCAGCGCGTAGCCGTCGGCAATAGCCCTGCGCGGCGGCGCTTCGAGGAAGGGGAAGTCCTCCACCGCACCGAGCTTCAGCGACTTCATGCGCAGGATCACGCCGGCCAGCGACGAGCGCAGGATCTCCGGATCGCTGAACTTCGGCCTCAGCCCGAAGCCCTCTTCGTCGTAGAGCCGGATGCAGATGCCGTCGGCCACGCGCCCGCAGCGGCCGGCGCGCTGGTCGGCCGCGGCCTGGGCGATCGGCTCCACCTGCAACTGCTCGACCTTCTGCCGCAAGCTGTAGCGCTTGATGCGCGCCAGCCCGCTGTCGACCACGTAGCGGATGCCGGGCACGGTGAGCGAGGTCTCGGCCACGTTGGTGGCCAGCACGATGCGCCGGCCGTTGCCGGCCTCGAACACGCGCTCCTGTTCGGCCTGCGACAGCCGGGCGAACAGCGGCAGCACTTCCGGCGGCGGGCCACTGCGCTGCGCGCGTGCGAAGTGCTGGCGCAGATGCTCGGCGGCGTCGCGGATCTCGCGCTCGCCGGGCAGGAACACCAGCACGTCGCCGGGGCCGCCGTCGCGCCACAGTTCGTCGACGGCGTCGGCGATGGCCTCGTCCAGACCGTAGCTGCGGCTGTCCTCGAAGGGCCGCCAGCGGATCTGCACCGGGAACAGCCGACCCGACACCTGGATCACCGGCGCCGGGCCCATCGCGCCGGCGAAATGCTGCGCGAAGCGCTCGGCATCGATGGTCGCCGAGGTGACGATCAGCTTCAACTCCGGCCGCCGCGGCAGGACCTGCTTCAGGTGGCCGAGCAGGAAATCGATATTCAGGCTGCGCTCGTGCGCCTCGTCGACGATCAGCGTGTCGTAGGCGCGCAGCAAGGGGTCGCTCTGCGTCTCGGCGAGCAGGATGCCGTCGGTCATCAGCTTGACCGACGCGCCCGGCTGCAGCCGGTCCTGGAAGCGCACTTTGAAGCCGACCACCTCGCCGAGCGGCGTGTTCAGCTCCTCGGCAATGCGCTTGGCCACCGAGCTGGCGGCGATGCGCCGCGGCTGCGTGTGGCCGATCAGCCCCTTGCCGCCGGCACCGCGGCCGCGGCCGAGCTGCAGCGCGATCTTCGGCAGCTGCGTGGTCTTGCCCGAGCCGGTCTCGCCGCAGACGACGATCACCTGATGCGCCTGCAGCGCCGCGGCGATCTCGTCGCGCCGCTGCGCCACCGGCAGCGACGGCGGCAGTTCGATCGGACCGACCGGACGGGGGACAGGAGCGGCAGGTCGATTCACGAGGCGCGGATTATGGTCGGGGCCGCGAGGCACAATGCCGCCGGTCCCGCCGCGCCGCCGTCATGAATCTCGTCTTCCCGCATACCTTCGTGCCCTGGTTCCGCGCCGTCGCGCCGTACATGCACGCCTATCGCGGCAAGACCTTCGTCGTGGCGATGGCCGGCGAGCTGATCGCCGCCGGCAAGCTGAATGCCTTCGTGCAGGATCTGGCGATCCTGCATTCGATCGGCATCAAGCTGGTGCTGGTGCACGGCTTCAGGCCGCAGGTCAACGAACAGCTCGCCGCCAAGGGCCATGTGTCGCGCTTCAGCCATGGGCTGCGCATCACCGATGCGGTAGCACTGGACGCGGCGCAGGAAGCCGCCGGCCAGTTGCGCTTCGAGATCGAGGCGGCCTTCTCGCAAGGCCTGCCGAACACGCCGATGGCCAACTCCACCGTGCGCGTGGTCTCGGGCAACTTCCTGACCGCGCGGCCGGTGGGCATCGTCGACGGCGTGGATTTCAAGCACAGCGGGCAGGTGCGCCGCGTCGATGCCGCCACCATGCGGCGTGCCATCGACATCGGCGCGCTGGTGCTGCTCAGCCCCTTCGGCTTCTCGCCCACCGGCGAGGCCTTCAACCTGACGATGGAGGACGTGGCCACCAGCACGGCCATCGCGCTGCGCGCGGACAAGCTGCTGTTCCTGACCGAGGTGCCGGGCATCCGCGAGAACCCGCAGGACCCGGACAGCGCCATCGACACCGAGCTGGCCCTGGCCGATGCCAAGCGCATGCTCGCGGCGCTGCCGGCGCCGACGCAGCCCAGCGATGCGGCCTTCTACCTGCTGCACTGCGTGCGCGCCTGCGAAGGCGGCGTGGAGCGTTCGCACATCCTGCCCTTTGCCACCGACGGCGCGCTGCTGCTGGAGATCTTCACCCACGACGGCTTCGGCACGATGGTGGTCGACGAAAAGCTGGAAAGCCTGCGCGAGGCCACGGCCGACGACGTCGGCGGCATCCTGCAGCTGATCGAGCCCTTCGAGCGCGACGGCACGCTGGTGCGGCGCGAACGCACCGAGATCGAGCGCGACATCGCCAACTACACGGTGATAGAACACGACGGCATCATCTTCGGCTGCGCCGCGCTCTATCCCTACCCCGAAGCGCGCACCGGCGAGATGGCCGCGCTGACGGTATCGTCGAAGGTGCAAAGCCAGGGCGACGGCGAACGCATCTTGAAGCGCATCGAACAGCGCGCCAGAGCGATGGGCCTGCAAAGCATATTCGTGCTCAGCACGCGCACGATGCACTGGTTCATCAAGCGCGGCTTCGTGCAGGTCGATCCGGACCAGCTGCCCGAAGCGCGCAAGCGAAAATACAACTGGGACCGGCGCTCGCAAGTGCTGGTCAAGAAGCTCGGCTGAACGCCGGGCATTGGCGATACCCAAGGAGTCGGCAATGACGCGAATGGTGCAATGCATATATCTGAAGAAGGAAGCGCCCGGGCTGGATTTTTCTCCCTATCCGGGCGAACTCGGCAAGCGCATCTATGACAACGTCAGCAAGGAAGCTTTCGAGGCCTGGAAGCGGCACCAGACGATGCTCGTCAACGAAAACCGGCTGAATCTCGCGGACGCGCGGGCCCGCCAGTATCTGGCGCGCCAGATGGAGCAGTTCTTCTTCGGTGGCGGCGCCGAGCAGCCTGCAGGCTACGTGCCGCCGTCGAGCTGAGCCGGACGCGGATACAGGTCTGCGGATACTGCGATATCGGGATTCTCCCGATATTCGACCAGGTAGTTATGCGGTCTTGAATGTCGTATTATTCGGCCCCATCGATCATCACGTTGGAGAAGAAGATATGGCATCGATTACCGAGTTACTGGCGCAGAAGGCAGCCATCGAACAGCAGATTGCCGAAGCCCGGCGTACCGAAAGAGCCGATGCGTTGGACCGGGTACGCTCGCTGATGGCCGAACACGGTTTGACCGCTGCCGATTTGTCCGCCAAACCGCCGGCCACGAAGCGCAGCGGTACCAAGGTGGCGCCGAAGTATAGAGACGGCAACACCGGCAATACCTGGTCGGGCCGTGGCCTGCAGCCCAAATGGCTGAGAGAGGCGCTGGCCTCGGGAAAGCAGCTTTCCGAGTTTGCGATCTGATCCGCAGGCGCTATTCCCGGCTCTGATCCGGCGGCGCCCTTCCCGTACCCGGGTGCGAGCCGATGAACCGCGCACCAGAAGCCGTCCCCGCAGGCCATCCCCCTACTTCGTGGGAACGGGCATCTACGCGATGCCGTGCGGCGCGCGCAGCGCATAGCATCGGCCGCAACCCCCACCACTCGACCAGCCGGTGGCGCCCGCCGCCGCCCCGCAGCCCGATGCCGCGCATGCGGCGGCGGGCGTGCCGCCTGCCGTGCAGCTGCAGCGGCTGCTGATCGTCGCGCTGAGTTACGGACTGCTGGCCCGGGCGTGCCTGGCGCTGGCGCCTGCGTCGGGCGGGTTGATGCCGTTGTGGCTGCCGCTCGGCGTGGCCGTGGCCGTGGCTTGCCGCTGGGGCGCGCTGTGCCTGGCCGCAGCGCTGCTCGCCGCCGGCGCGCTGCTGCTCGACCCGGGCACGCCGCGCACGCTGCTGCTGGCGTTGCTGGCCGGCGATCTGTGCGCCGGCGCGCTCGGCGCCTGGGGCTTGCATCGGCTGGGCGTCAATCCGCGGCTCGAACGGCGAGGCGACGTCTGGATGCTGCTCGGGCTGGCCGCGCCGCTCGCAGCGCTCGCTGCCGCGGTCGGCACGGCGGTTCTGGCGCAGGCGGGCGGCTTGCAGTGGTCGGCGGCGCCCGTCGCGATGGCGGCGGACTGGGTCGGACGCTGGCTCGGCCTGCTGCTCGCCGGCCTGCCCTTGCTGGCGCTGCACCGCGAGGCCATCGGCCAGGCGCTGGGGCCGGCGCGCCGCACGACGACGCTGGCGCTGCTGGCGCTGACGCTGGCGATCGCGCTGGCCGGCTTCGGCATGCCGGCCGAGCAGCGCCTCACGTCGCTGGCGCTGGCCAGCCTGCCGGTGGTGCTGCTGGCCGGGCTGCTGGTGCATGCCGGCCTGGGCGTGGCGTCGGCCACCGCCGCGCTGCTGGCGCTGGGCTCCGCCTGGGCCGGCGCGGCGGGCCTGGGGCCGCTGGCCGCCACGCCGCCGACTCTGCTGCCGACCTGGGCCTATGCGGCGGCGCTGCTGCTCGGCGTGCTGCTGATCCATGCGCTGACACGCGACAGCCTCGGCGTCGAGAAGCGCTGGTTGCAGGCGCTCGGCGGTGCCGGCCTCGGCGTGGCCGAATGGCGCTTCGGGCGCGACGAAGGCCGCGCGTCGCCGCGATGGCGAGCGCTGTGCCACAGCGACTCGGCTTCGTTGTCGGCATGGCTCGCGCGCGTGCACGACGACGACCGGCCGGGGCTGCAGCAGTTGCTGGAACAGTTGCGCAGCGGCGCGCAGATCCGCGCCCAGCGCGAACTGCGCGTCAAGGCCGCGGCCGGCTGGCGCTGGCTGGACGTGCAACTGCTGGCCGCCGAGCGCGACCACCACGGCCAGGGCACGCGGCTGATCGCCACGCTGTCCGACAGCAGCGAGCGTCATGACGCGCAGGAGCGGCAGCGCCTGTCGTCGAACCTGTTCCAGCATCTGCACGAAGGGCTGCTGGTCGCCGATGCCGAGTTGCGGGTGCTCGACCTCAACCCGGCCTACACGCAGATCCTCGGCCTGACGCGGCAGGAGCTGCTGGGCAGCGTGCCGTCGATGCTGCGGCCGTCGCCGGCCGATCCGCTGGTGCGCCAGCAGCGGCTGCTGATGTGGTCCAGCCTGCGCAGCACCGGCTGCTGGCGCGGCGAGGTCATGGAGCGCCGGCGCAACGGCGACGCCTGCGCGCTGCAGGTGACCATCTCCACCGTCAACGACGCCGACGGCAAGCTGCTCTACCACGTGCTGGTCATCTCCGACATCACCGAGCAGCGCCAGCAGCGCGACCGGCTCGAACGCCAGGCGCATTTCGACGAGCTGACGCGGTTGCCCAACCGCGCGCGGCTGATGGAGATGCTGTCCGAGGCCATGACCGCGGCCGATGCCGACGGCTACCTGCTGAGCGTGTGCTACCTGGATCTGGACCGCTTCAAGCCGGTGAACGACCGCTTCGGCCATGCCGCCGGCGACCGCCTGCTGGTCGAACTGGCCGGCCGGCTGCGCAGCGCCCTGCGCAGCAACGACGTCTGGTCCGACGCCGCCGGCCGCCTGGGCGGCGACGAGTTCGTGCTGCTGCTGCGTGCGACGACGATGGAAGAAGCGCGGCTGGCGGTCGAGCGCGTGCTGCGCGTCGTCGCCCAGCCCTATGTCATCGACCCCAACGTCGACCCGGTGCAGGTCACGGCCAGCATGGGCGCAACCGTCTACCCGATCGACCGCAGCGACGCCGACACGCTGCTGCGCCACGCCGACCATGCGATGTACGGCGCCAAGCAGGCCGGGCGCAACGGCTACCAGTTCTTCGACCCCGAGAACCGCAAGCGCAACGAAGAGCGCGTGATGGCCATCGGCCGCGTGCAGGAGGCGCTGGACAAGTCGGAGTTCACGCTGCACTACCAGCCGAAGGTCGACATGCGCCGCGGCGTCGTGCTCGGCCTGGAGGCGCTGGTGCGCTGGGACCATCCGCAGCACGGGCTGATCGCGCCGATGCAGTTCCTGCCGCTGATCGAGAACACCGGCCTGTCCTCGCGCGTCGGCGACTGGGTGCTGGCGCAGGCGCTGGAACACCTGGCGGCCTGGCGCCGCGACGGGCACGACATCTCGGTCAGCGTCAACGTCTCGGCGCGCCATCTGCAGGAGCCGGACTTCGCGCTGCGCCTGTCGGAGCTGCTGGCGCGCCATCCCGATGCGCCGGCCACCGCGCTGGAGCTGGAGGTGCTGGAAACCGCCGCCCATGCCGACATCCAGGCCACCTCGGCGCTGCTGGCGCGCTGCCGGGCGATCGGCGTGCGCTTCGCGCTGGACGACTTCGGCACCGGCTATTCGACGCTGACCTACCTGAAGCAGCTGCCGGTGGACGTGTTGAAGATCGACCGCTCCTTCGTGCACCACATGCTCGACGATGCGCAGGACCGGGCCATCGTCGAAGGCGTGATCGGCCTGGCGCGCACCTTCCAGTGCACGGTGGTCGCCGAAGGAGTGGAGTCGCCGGCGCAGGCGCGCACGCTGCTGGAGATGGGCTGCTTCATCGGCCAGGGCACCGGCATTGCCGCGCCGATGCCCGCGGGCGCCGTGTCCGGCTGGATTCGCGACTACAAGGGGCTGTTCGCGCTCAGCGCCGCACCGGCCGGCACGCGCAGCGCGGGCCACGCCGGCAGTTGAGCCGGGCCGCACCGGAGGTCTTGAGTAGACTGCCCGGGTGATCCCTCAAGGCTTCCTGGACGATCTGCTGTCGCGCGTCGACATCGTCGACATCGTCGGGCGACATGTCCAACTGAAAAAGTCCGGCGCAAGCCACGTTGGCCTATGCCCTTTTCATGCGGAGAAGACACCCAGCTTCAACGTCATTCCCGGCAGGCAGTTCTATCACTGCTTCGGGTGCGGGGCGAGCGGCAACGCCATACGGTTCCTGGTCGAACAAAACGGGATGGGCTTTCGCGAGGCCGTGGTGGACCTGGCCCAGGAGGTCGGCATGGTCGTACCCGACGACACGCCGCTGGACCCCGCCGCACAGCAACGCGCCATGCAGGCGCGCGTGCACCAGGCCACGCTCGGCGAAGTGCTGGCGCGCGCCGCCGCCTTCTACGCCCGGCAGCTGCGCGCGCATCCACCGGCCATCGACTACCTGAAGCGCCGCGGCCTGAGCGGCGAGATCGCCAAGCGCTTCGGCCTGGGCTACGCGCCGCCGGGCTGGCGCAATCTGGCCAGCGCCTTCCCGCGCTACGACGACCCGCTGCTCGCCGAGAGCGGCATGGTCATCGTGCAGGGCGACGAAGGCCCCGAGCAGAAACGCTACGACCGCTTCCGCGGCCGCGTCATGTTCCCGATCCGCTCGGTCAAAGGCGAGGTCATCGGCTTCGGCGGGCGCGTGCTCGACGGCGGCGAACCCAAGTATCTGAACTCGCCGGAGACGCCGCTGTTCGTCAAGGGCCGCGAGCTCTACGGCCTGTACGAAGCACGCGCCGCGCTGCGCGCCAAGGGCTGCGCGCTGGTGGTCGAAGGCTACATGGACGTGGTCGCTCTGGCGCAGAGCGGCTTCGGCAACGCCGTGGCCACGCTCGGCACCGCCTGCACCGCCGACCACGTGCAAAAACTGTTCCGCTTCACCGACACCGTGGTCTTCGCCTTCGACGGCGACGCCGCCGGCCGGCGCGCTGCCGGCCGCGCGCTCGAAGCCGCGCTGCCCCATGCGACCGACCTGCGCAGCGTGCGCTTCCTGTTCCTGCCGCCCGAGCACGACCCCGACAGCTACGTGCGCGAGCTCGGCCCCGCGGCCTTCGAGGCGCAGCTGGCCGAGGCGGTGCCGCTGTCGAGGCAGTTGATCGCGCACGCCGGCCACGGCGCCGACCTGGCCAGCGCCGAAGGCCGCGCGCGCATGCTGGCGCAAGCCAAGCCCTTGTGGCTGGCACTGCCCGAAGGCGCGCTGCGCCGCCAGCTGCTGCCCGAACTGGCACGGCAGGCACAGTTGGAGGCTGCCGATCTGGCCGCGCTGTGGGGCCAGCGTGCCGCCGCGCCGCCGCGCCCTGCGCAGGCCGCGGCGCGGCCGCTGCTGCGGCCCGGTCACCGGCGTGCACCGGCCGGCTTGGCCGACCAGGCGCTGCGGCTGCTGCTGCGGCACGGCGATTGGTGGGAGCAGCTTTCGGGCGAGGACCAGGGCCTGCTGCACGAACTGGGCGGCACCCACGCAGCGGTCCTGGCTTGGCTGGAACGCCAACTCACCGAGCACGGCGCGATGACCTGGGCCGCACTCGACGAGGCGATGGCCGACGAAGCCTGGGCCACTACCGCGCGCGCCTGGCTCGCCGCCGTGGTGGCCGAGGAGGACTACTCGTTCACCAACCTGCAACGCGTGCTTCAACAACTGTGGATTGCCGTGTTGCGCCGGGACGCCCAGGCGCTGGTCGAAAGCGACCCCACTGTCGAGCGAATGGCCGAGCTGCGTCAGCTGTACGAGCGCATCGACAGCCACAAGGCCGCGCTCTCGGCCATCGCCGGATAGCCGCTCCGCAGCACCTCTTCGGTATAATCCACGCTTGTCCCCAGCGGCAGGCGTGATATCAGCACCTCCGGGCCCCGGCCACCCTTGATACGGGTCACCACCTCAGGCCAACTTCACCCGCAAGGACTGCGCTTGACCAGCGCCCACGCCCGCCTGACCGCCCGGCCTGCGTCCTTTCGCATCCTGCTGCCGGCAGCATGCGTCCGCCCCGGCACGATCCGCGCGCCGGCGCGGGCCGTCGCGCCGCGCGCCGGGCTCTGCAATGCGTGCAGCCGGGCAATCCCAATCCGATGGCCCCTTCGACGAGGAATCGCATGACCGCCAAAAAGACCGCCGCTGCTGCCCAGGCCCCCGAGGTGACCAAGCCCAAGCCGGCCGCAGCCGCCGCGCCTGCCAAGAAGACCGCGCCGGCCGCCAAGACGGCAGCGTTGGTCAAGACGGCCGCGCCGGCAGCCGCGCGCAGCAGCGCCAAGGCGACAGCAGCGGTGGTGCCGGCGGCCAAGCGCAACGGCAAGGCCGAGCCGGCGAAGAAGCCCGGCGAGCTGCCGGCGGACGAGGACTTCGCCGACCTGGAAGCCGACGCCGAGGCCAGCGCAGCCGCCGACGAAGCCAAGGTCAAGGCCAAGCCGCTGCGCATGAAGGTGTCGCGCGCCAAGGAGCGCGCGCTGATGCGCGAGTTCGGCCTCGAGGAAGCCACGCTCACCGAGGAAGAAGTCGCCAAGCGCCGTCATGAGCTGAAGACGCTGATCAAGATGGGCAAGACGCGCGGCTTCCTGACGCATCAGGAAATCAGCGACCACCTGCCCGAGAAGCTGGTCGACAACGAGATCCTCGAAGCCATCGTGTCGATGCTCAACGACATGGGCATCGCGGTCTACGAGCAGGCGCCCGACGCGGCGACGCTGCTGATCGCCGGCGGCGCCACCGCCACCGCCACCGAAGAAGAAGCCGAAGAAGCCGCCGAAGCCGCGCTGTCGACGGTGGACAGCGAATTCGGCCGCACCACCGACCCGGTGCGCATGTACATGCGCGAGATGGGCACGGTGGAACTGCTGACGCGCGAGGGCGAGATCGAGATCGCCAAGCGCATCGAAGGCGGGCTGCAGGCGATGATGCTGGCCATTTCCGCCAGCCCGACGACCATCGCCGAGCTGCTGTCGATGGCCGACAAGATCGCTTCGGGCGAGATGAAGATCTCCGAGGCGGTGGACGGCTTCGTCAGCGACGACGAGGCCGACGACTACGTGGCCGAGGAGGACTTCGACGAGTTCGACGAGGAAGACGACGACGACGGCGCCGGCGGCAGCAAGGCGCTGACCAAGAAGCTCGAGGAGCTGAAGGCCGCGGCGCTGCTGAAGTTCGACGAGCTGCGCACGCAGTTCGAGAAGATGCGCAAGGCCTACGAGCGCGACGGCTACAAGTCGCCGTCCTACAACAAGTCGCAGCACGCCATCAGCGACAACCTGATGACGATCCGCTTCACCGTCAAGACGATCGAGAAGCTGTGCCACATCCTGCGCAGCCAGGTCGACGACGTGCGCCGCTGCGAGCGCGAGATCCGCAAGATCGTGGTCGACAAGTGCGGCATGCCGCAGGAGCACTTCATCCGCACCTTCCCGCACAACGTGCTGAACCTGAAGTGGGCCGAGCGCGAAATCGCGCTGGCCAAGCCCTACAGCGCGGTGCTGCAGCGCAACCTGCCCCCGGTGCAGGAGCTGCAGCAGAAATTGATCGACCTGCAGGCCAAGGCGGTGGTGCCGCTGGAAGACCTGAAGCAGATCAACAAGAAGATGAACGAGGGCGAGAAGTCCTCGCGCGACGCCAAGAAGGAAATGATCGAGGCCAACCTGCGGCTGGTGATCTCGATCGCCAAGAAGTACACCAACCGCGGCCTGCAGTTCCTCGACCTGATCCAGGAAGGCAACATCGGCCTGATGAAGGCGGTCGACAAGTTCGAATACCGCCGCGGCTACAAGTTCTCGACCTACGCAACGTGGTGGATCCGCCAGGCGATCACGCGCTCGATCGCCGACCAGGCGCGCACCATCCGCATTCCGGTGCACATGATCGAGACCATCAACAAGATGAACCGCATCTCGCGCCAGCATCTGCAGGAGTTCGGCTACGAGCCCGACGCGCCGACGCTGGCCGAGAAGATGGAAATCCCCGAGGACAAGATCCGCAAGATCATGAAGATCGCCAAGGAGCCGATCTCCATGGAAACGCCGATCGGCGACGACGACGATTCGCACCTGGGCGACTTCATCGAGGACACCAACAACACCGCGCCGATCGAGGCCGCGATGCAGGCCGGGCTGCGCGACGTGGTCAAGGACATCCTCGACAGCCTGACGCCGCGCGAAGCCAAGGTGCTGCGCATGCGCTTCGGCATCGAGATGAGCACCGACCACACGCTGGAAGAGGTGGGCAAGCAGTTCGACGTGACGCGCGAGCGCATCCGCCAGATCGAGGCCAAGGCGATCCGCAAGCTCAAGCATCCGAGCCGCAGCGACAAGCTGCGGACGTACCTGGACAACCTTTGAGCGCAGCGAGGAGCTTGTCTATGGACGTGACGGCGAAGCCGGCAGCGGCCGCGAAGCGGACGCCTCGCAGCTTGCGGCGAAGCCACAAGCTGCGGACGTACCTGGACAACCTTTGAGCGCAGCGAGGAGCTTGTCTATGGACGTGACGGCGAAGCCGGCAGCGGCCGCGAAGCGGACGCCTCGCAGCTTGCGGCGAAGCCATAAGTCGAGGACCTGCCTCGACAATCTCTGAACAGCCACCCGGCCCCCCGGCACTTACACTTTGCGACGGCATGCCGCAGATCTCCACCGACCGAACCATCCTGTTTGCCGACCTGCGCGGCAGCACCGGGCTGTTCGAGAGCCTCGGCAACGCCGAGGCCACGTCGGTGGTCACGCGTTGCGTGTCGGCGCTCGGCCCGCCGGTGCACAAGCACGGCGGGCACGTGGTCAAGACGCTCGGCGACGGGCTGATGGCGGTGTTCGACACGCCGGCACAGGCGCTGCAGTCGGCGCTGCAGATGCACGAGGTACTGGCCGGCATCGTGTCGCAGGGGCAGGCGCGCGGCGCCTCCAGCGCGCTGCGTTCGCTGCGGCTGCAGGTGGCGGTGTCGCGCGGCGAGGTGGTCGAGATGGCTGGCGATTGCTTCGGCGACGCCGTCAACGTCGCTGCGCGGCTGCTCGACCATGCCGGCGACAACGAGACGCTGATTACCGGCGCGGTGCTGTCCGGTCTGGCGCGCTCGATGAAGCCGAAGTTCCGCAGCCTCGACCAGCTGGTGCTGCGCGGCCGCGTCGAGCCGGTGCCGGTCTACGCGCACGGCGGCAAGCGCAGCGCGGACAGCGCGGCGACGCAGTTCGGCGACGTCTCGCCGGCGGCCGAGCCCGACGCGATCCGGCTGCAGTGGCTGCAGCTGAACCTGGTGTTCGCCAGCCGGCAGACGCCGGTGGTGCTGGGGCGCAGCCCGCAGGCGCACTTCTGCGTCGACGATTCGCGCGTGTCGCGTTCGCACGCCCGGCTCGACTGGCACGGCGGCAGCTTCCAGCTCAGCGACCTCAGCTACAACGGCACCTACGTGCGCTTTGCCGACGGCGAGATCGTCAGCCTGCGCCGCGGCAGCTGCCTGCTGCACGGCAACGGCGCCATCGGCCTGGGCGGCTCGCCGGCCGACCCCAGCTCGGCCTGCGTGCGCTTCGAGGTGCTGCGCTTCGGCGACAGCCAGATGCAGCCGCTGGCCTGACCGCCTCGATGCAGCTGCTCTACGTCGACGACGACCGCATCAATCTGATGCTGTTCGAGAACGCCTGCGCCGGCGTGCCCGGCGTGCAGGTGGCCACGGCCGCCGACGGCGCCGAAGCGCTCGAGCTGGCGCGCACGCTGGCGCCGCAGTTGCTGGTCATCGACCTGCACCTGCCGGACATCGACGGCCCGGCGCTGCTGCAGACGCTTCGCCGCGAGGCCGGCCTGCACGACGCGCCGGCCTTCCTGTGCAGCGCCGAAGACGGCCCCGAACTGCGCCGGCTCGCCGCCGGCGCCGGCTTCGCCGGCTGCTGGGCCAAGCCGGTCGACAGCCTGAGCCTGCGTCGCGAGCTGGCGGCGCTGGGCCTGGCGCAGGCCGGCTGAGCGGCGTGGCTTACGGCGCCGAGCCCGCCTGGCGGCACGGCAGCGCGCAGCGCGTCGGGCTGCTGCTCGTCAACCTGGGCACGCCGGATGCGCCGACCCCGGCCGCGCTGCGCCGCTACCTGGCCGAATTCCTGAGCGACCCGCGTGTCGTCGAGATCCCGCGCGTGCTGTGGTGGCCGCTGCTGCACGGCTTGATCCTGCGTCTGCGCCCGGCGCGATCGGCACGCAAGTACGCCACGATCTGGACCGCGCAGGGCTCGCCGCTGGCGATGTGGACCGAACGCCAGGCACAACTGCTGCGCGGCTGTCTGGGCGAAGCCGGCCACCCGGTGCTGGTGCGCCACGCGATGCGCTACGGCCGGCCGGCGATCGCCGCCGAGCTCGATGCGCTGCGCGCCGACGGCGCGACACGCGTGCTGGTGCTGCCGCTGTATCCGCAGTATTCGGCAGCCACCAGCGCCAGCGTCTTCGACGCGGTCGCCGCCTGGGGCCGGCGCGCGCGCCGGGTGCCGGAACTGCGCTTCGTGCAGCACTACCACGACGATGCCGGCTACATCGGCGCGCTGGCCGCGCAGGTGCAGGCGCACTGGCAGCGCGAGGGACGCGGCCGCATGCTGGTGCTGAGCTTCCACGGCATGCCCGAGCGCACGCTGCGGCTGGGCGACCCCTACTACTGCCACTGCCACGCCAGCGCGCGGCTGCTGGCCGAGCGGCTCGGGCTGTCGCCGAGCGAATACCGCGTCAGCTTCCAGAGCCGCTTCGGCCGGGCGCGCTGGCTGCAGCCCTACACCGAGCCGACGCTGCAGCAGCTGGCACGCGACGGCATCGAGCGCGTCGACATCCTGTGCCCCGGCTTCGCCGCCGATTGCCTGGAAACGCTGCAGGAGATCGGCGGCGAAGCGCGCGCCGCCTTCGTCGCCGCCGGCGGCAAGACGCTGCACTACATTGCCTGCCTGAACGACCGGCACGAATGGATCGCGGCCTTGCGCGCGCTGGCGCTGCGCCACCTGCAGGGCTGGGACACGAGCGCAGCGCCCGACGAGGCGGCGCTGCAGGCGCAGCGCCAGAGCGCGCTGCAGCTCGGCGCGAGCGACTGAACAGGCAACTGAACAGGCGCCCCAGCGCGCCGCTCAGCGCCGCTCAGCGCCGCTTCAGCTTGCGGCGCAGCCGCGCCAGCCGCGGCAGCAGCAGCACGCCAACGATCACTGCCAGCAGCAGCACCGACATCGGCCGCTCGACGAACACGCTCCACTTGCCTTCGCCGATGGCCATCGCGTTGCGCATCTGCGCTTCGGCCAGCGGGCCGAGGATCATGCCCACGACCACCGGCGCGGTGGGGAAGTCGAAGCGGCGCATCACCAGCCCGAGCAGGCCGATGGCGTAGAGCAGGAACAGGTCGAAGGCCGACTGGCGCATGCCGTAGACGCCGACCGTCGCGAACACCAGGATGCCGGCGTACAGGTACGACTTCGGGATCTTCAGCAGCTTGACCCAGAGGCCGACCAGCGGCAGGTTCAGCACCAGCAGCATGACGTTGCCGATGTACAGCGACGCGATCAGCGCCCACACCAGCGCGGCGTTCTTGTCGAACAGCTGCGGCCCGGGCTGGATGCCGTAGTTCTGGAACGCGCCGAGCAGGATCGCCGCGGTGTTCGAGGTGGGAATGCCCAGCGTCAGCAGCGGGATCAGCGTGGCGGTGATGGCCGCGTTGTTCGCCGCTTCGGGCCCGGCCACGCCTTCGATCGCGCCCGTGCTGCCGAACTCCTCCTTGTGCCTGGACAGCTTCTTCTCGGTGGCGTAGCTGAGGAAGGTCGGGATCTCGCTGCCGCCGGCCGGAATGGTGCCGAAGGGGATGCCGATGAAGGTGGCGCGCAGCCACGCCGGCCACGAGCGGCGCCACTCGTCGCGCGTCATGTGCACCTTGCTCAGCTGGTTCTGCGTCTCGACGGTTTTGCCCTCGAAGAGCACGACGTGCAGCGCCTCGGCCACCGCGAACAGGCCGACCGCGATCAGCACCACCTCGAGCCCGTCCATCAGCTCCGGCACGCCGAAGGTGTAGCGCGCCTGGCCGGTGATCTGGTCGATGCCGATCAGGCCCATCGCCAGGCCGGCGAAGAGCGCGGTCATGCCGCGCAGCGTGCTGCCGCCGAGCACCGCGCTGACGGTGCAGAAGGCCAGCACCATCAGCAGGAAGTATTCGGGCGGCCCCAGCTTGATCGCGTACCTGGCGACGAGCGGCGCGGCGAAGGTGACGAGCACGGTGGCGATGGTGCCGGCGACGAAGGAGCCGATCGCCGCGGTGGCCAGCGCCGCGCCGGCGCGGCCGCTCTTGGCCATCTTGTTGCCTTCCATCGCCGTGACCATCGACCCGGCCTCGCCCGGCGTGTTGAGCAGGATCGAGGTGGTCGAGCCGCCGTACATCGCGCCGTAGTAGATGCCGGCGAAGAAGATCATCGATGCGGTCGCCTCGACCTTCAGCGTGATCGGCAGCAGCATCGCCACCGCGGTGGCCGGGCCGATGCCGGGCAGCACACCCACCGCCGTGCCGATCGAGCAGCCGAACAGCGCCCACAGCAGGTTGACCGGCGTCGCCGCGGTGGCGAAGCCCTGCATCAGGCTGTCGAGGATGTCCATCGTGAAGATCCGGCGCTACAGCCAGCCGGTTCCGGTCAAGCCCGGCAGGTTGATGGCCAGCGCCTTGGTGAACATCCAGTACACCGGCGCGGCCACCGCGATGCCGATGGTCAGGCTGCTCAGCAGCCGCAGCGGGTGCAGGCTCAGGCGGCCCTGCGAATGGCGCAGTGCGCATTCGGCGAACAGGAAGCACAGCGCGCAGCTGAGCACGAAGCCGAGGGTGGTGATCAGCGCCGCATTCAGCAGGATGCCGGCGCTCATCAGGGCGAAGCCGACCCAGTCGGCGGGCCCGTCGCCGCCCTGCCCGTCCCGCGGGCCGGCATCTTCCTGGATGCCGCGGAAGCCGCCGGTGGCCGCCTCCCACAGCAGGCCGGCGCCGCAGGCGGCCAGCGCCAGGCCCACCACCCACGGCAGGAAGTTGGGCCCGACGCCGCCATAGCCGGCCTCGGACGAGATCTGCGCCGCACCGGCGGCGATGCCGGCGCCGAGCAGCAGCGTGCCGGCGCCGACCAGCCCCTGCCCCAGCTTCACCACGCCCCCCAGCCACCGGCGGCGCCGCCCCCGGGAGGTGCCCAAGGGAACGCGAAACATCCTGGGGCGGCCCGGCGATGTGCCATCAGATCATTCCCGCCTTGGCCATCACCGCGCGCAGCGAGGCGAAGTCGTCGTCGACGAACTTGGCGAAGGCGTCACCGGTGAGCAGCGCCGGCGTCCAGCCATTGACCTCCACCGCCTGCGCCCAGGCCTTCGACTTGGTGGCCTTGACGACCATGTCGATCAGCGCCGTGCGCTGCGCCGGGGTGATGCCGGGTGCGCCGTAGACGCCGCGCCAGTTGCCGATCTCCACGTTCAGGCCCAGTTCCTTCAGCGTCGGCGCATCCACGCCCTTGATGCGCGAGCCGGAGGTGACGGCCAGCGCGCGCATCTTCTTCGTGTTGATGTATTCGCCGAACTCGGTATAGCCGCTGCCGCCGACGGTGACGTTGCCGCCGAGGATCGCGGCGACGGCCTCGCCGCCGCCGCGGAAGGCCACGTAGTTGATCTTCGACGGCTCCACACCGACCTCGCGCGCGATCATCGCCGCGGCGATGTGTTCGGTGGAACCGCGCGAACCACCGCCCCACTTGACGCTGCCCGGGTTCTTCTTCAGCTGCTCGATGACCTCCTGCATCGACTTCAGCGGCGAATCCGCCGGCACGACGAAGACCTGGTACTCGCTGATCAGCCGCGCCAGCGGCGTGGCCTGCGACAGGCTCACTGGCGGCTTGCCGGTGATGATGCCGCCGAGCATCACCGCGCCCATCATCATCAGCGCGTTCGGGTCGCCCTTGCTGCTGTTGACGAACTGCGCCAGGCCGATGGTGCCCGCGGCGCCGCCCTTGTTGTCGAAGGACACGCTGGCGGCGGCGCCGGACTCCTGCAGCGCCTTGCCCAGCGCACGGCCGGTGCCGTCCCAGCCGCCGCCGGGGTTGGCGGGGATCATCATCTTGATGTTGGCGCCCTGGGCCCGCACCGACCATGGCACGCTCGCCGCCGCCAGCGCGGCCAGCGATCTGAGGAAATCATCACGACGCATGCTCGTCTCCAGTTTTTTGAACAGCGTGGATGTTCCACCCAAAAAAGGCCGATCGGCTTCCCTCGGGACTAGGGAAAGCGCGGATCGCGGCGCCGCGCGGGAGCCTGCCGGTGCCGCTGCTGCCCGACAATGCGGCGCATGAGCGACGACAGCGCCGGCATGCGCCTGGACAAATGGCTGTGGGCGGCGCGCTTTTGCAAGACGCGCGCCGTCGCCGCCGAATGCATCGACAAGGGCCGCGTGCAGGTCAACGGCCAGACCGCCAAACGCGCGCGCGAACTGCATGTAGGCGACCGCGTGGCGCTGCGCCAGGGCGAACGCGGCGAGGTGGCGCGCGAGCTGCAGGTGCTGGGTTTGAGCCAGATGCGCGGCCCCGCGCCGGTGGCGCAGCAGCTGTATGCCGAGACGGCGGCCAGCATCGCCGCGCGCGAGGCCGCGGCCAGGCATCGCGCCTGGCAGGTGGAGCCGGCGCATGCCATCGAACACGGGCGGCCGACCAAGCGCGACCGGCGCGATCTCGCCGAGTGGCAGCGCTGGAGTGCCTCGGCCGACGATTGAGGCCGCGCGGGCTGAGCAAACAGCAAAAAACCGCAATAACCCTCTTGTAGACCCGTGTTTCATCCCCAGTTGCCCTGGATCTTCAGCCGTCCCGCGCCATGAACGACATCGAACCCAAACCACCGAACCCCGCTGCCGAGGTCGACGCCGCACCGGGCACGCCCGCCGCCACCGCCGCCACGCCCGCTGGCGAGCCCGGCGAGGTCGGCGCCGAGCAGCGGCTGGCCGAGCTCGAGGCCAAACACGCCTCGGTCTCCGACGCCTACCTGCGCGCCAAGGCCGAAGCCGAGAACACGCGCCGCCGCGCCGAGGAAGAGATGTCCAAGGCGCGCAAGTTCGCGATCGAAGGCTTCGCCGAAAGCCTGCTGCCGGTGTGCGACAGCCTCGAGCTGGCCATCGCCCAGCCCGACGCCACGCCGCAGCAGATGCTCGAAGGCGTGCACGCCACGCTGCGCCAGCTGCTGGCGGCGCTGGAGCGCAACAAGGTGCAGCAGATCAACCCGGCGGCGGGCACCAAGTTCGACCCGCACCAGCAGCAGGCGATCAGCATGGTGCCGGCCGAGCAGGAAGCCAACACCGTGGTCACGGTGCTGCAGAAGGGCTACCTGATCGCCGACCGCGTGCTGCGCCCGGCGCTGGTCACGGTGGCGGCGCCGAAGTAGGCAGACCAGCCCCGCGGGCTTGAAAGCCGGGCAGTTATCCACAACTCCAAGACATCCAAGATTCCATCCTCAGGAGCCAGACAATGGGAAAGATCATCGGTATCGACCTCGGCACCACCAACTCGTGCGTGTCGGTCATGGAAGGCAACGCCACGCGCGTCATCGAGAACTCTGAAGGCGGGCGCACGACACCGTCGATCGTCGCCTACCAGGAGGACGGCGAGGTGCTGGTCGGCGCCAGCGCCAAGCGCCAGGCGGTCACCAACCCGAAGAACACGATCTACGCCGTCAAGCGCCTGATCGGCCGCAAGTTCACCGAGAAGGAAGTGCAGAAGGACATCGACCTGATGCCCTACAAGATCACGGCCGCCGACAACGGCGACGCCTGGGTGGAGATCCGCGGCAAGAAGCTGGCGCCGCCGCAGGTCAGCGCCGAGATCCTGCGCAAGATGAAGAAGACCGCCGAGGACTACCTCGGCGAGGAAGTCACCGAGGCCGTGATCACGGTGCCGGCCTACTTCAACGACAGCCAGCGCCAGGCGACCAAGGATGCCGGCCGCATTGCCGGCCTGGACGTCAAGCGCATCATCAACGAGCCGACCGCCGCGGCGCTGGCCTTCGGCCTGGACAAGCACGGCAAGGGCGACCGCAAGATCGCCGTCTATGACCTGGGCGGCGGCACCTTCGACATCTCGATCATCGAGATCGCCGATGTCGACGGCGAGATGCAGTTCGAGGTGCTGTCGACCAACGGCGACACCTTCCTGGGCGGCGAGGACTTCGACCAGCGCGTCATCGACTACATCGTCACCGAGTTCAAGAAAGATCAAGGCGTCGACCTGACCAAGGACGTGCTCGCGCTGCAGCGCCTGAAGGAAGCCGCCGAGAAGGCCAAGATCGAACTCAGCAACAGCACGCAGACCGACGTCAACCTGCCGTACATCACCGCCGACGCCTCGGGCCCGAAGCACCTGAACATCAAGCTGACGCGCGCCAAGCTCGAAGCGCTGGTCGAGGATCTGATCGCGCGCACCATCGAGCCCTGCAAGATCGCCGTCAAGGATGCCGGCGTCAAGCTCGGCGACATCAACGACGTGATCCTGGTCGGCGGCATGACGCGCATGCCCAAGGTGCAGGACAAGGTCAAGGAGTACTTCGGCAAGGAGCCGCGCAAGGACGTGAACCCCGACGAGGCGGTGGCCGTCGGCGCGGCCATCCAGGGCCAGGTGCTGGGCGGCGAGCGCAAGGACGTGCTGCTGCTGGACGTGACGCCGCTGAGCCTGGGCATCGAGACCCTGGGCGGCGTGATGACCAAGATGATCAAGAAGAACACCACCATCCCGACCAAGT
>OEIU01000330.1_pt1 | contig 47211 bp, 42 predicted proteins | sample 1539221 | NCBI WGS metagenome assembly OEIU01 (sample SAMN03792071, study PRJEB22550) | activated sludge metagenome | feature: wastewater treatment plant; material: activated sludge; isolation source: Wastewater treatment plant of a petroleum refinery complex | place: Argentina: Zarate | collected... | reverse complement strand
GTTTGCCGGTGACCGCGCGCATCGACAGCGCGGCGCCGCCGCGGCCGTCGCCGTCCACCCGCGTCAGCACGATGCCGGTGAGGCCGACGCGCTGGTCGAACGCGCGCGCGAGGTTGACGGCGTCCTGGCCGGTCAGGGAGTCCGCGACCAAGAGCACTTCATGCGGGTTGGCGGCGGCTTTGATCTCGGCCGCCTCGCTCATCATTTCTTCGTCGAGCGTGGTGCGGCCGGCGGTATCGAGCAGCACCACGTCGTAGCCGCCGAGCTTGCCGGCCTCGAGCGCGCGCTTGGCAATCTGCGCCGGCTTCTGGCCGGCGACGATCGGCAGCGTCGGGATGTCGAGATCGCGCCCCAGTACGGCCAGCTGCTCCATCGCCGCCGGGCGGTAGATGTCGAGCGAGGCCATCAGCACCTTGCGCTTGTCGCGCTGGACCATGCGTCGCGCGAGTTTTGCGGTGGTCGTGGTCTTGCCGGAGCCCTGCAGGCCGACCATCATGATCGGGACCGGCGGCACCGCATTGATGTCGATGGTCTGGCCGTCGGCGCCGAGGGTGGCGACGAGTTCGTCATGGACGATCTTGACCACCATCTGGCCGGGCGTGACCGACTTGACGACGGTGGCGCCGACCGCCTGTTCGCGGACGCGATCGGTGAAACTCCTGACTACCTCGAGCGCGACGTCGGCCTCGAGCAGCGCGCGGCGCACCTCGCGCATCGCCGCGTCGACGTCCTTTTCGGACAGCGCACCGCGCCCCGTCAGACGATCGAGAATGCCGCCAAGCCGTTCCGACAGATTGTCGAACAATGCCGTTGTCCTGTTTCTGTCTCATCCTTCGAGGCGCCGCTTCGCGGCTGCCCAGGACGAGGGTATTCCAAACACTTTCGCGCCCGAGGGCGCATCGCGCTGTCGGGCGTTGGCCTCCGGTCTCACGGGCCGGGCGGCGGGTCGAAAAGAACCTCTTTCCGAGAAAGTGCCGGGGTTAAACGCCGGGAAACGGCAGAAGTCAAGGAGAAACTCGGCCGAAATGACTCCGCGTCTCGTCTAAGTATTTGGAAGTATGTAGATTTCGGAAGGGTGGGCAATGCCGGCGAAGCCCCTTGTGTCAGCGAGGGATGGTCGGCAGCCCGACCCGGATACGTTCTGAAAAATCAGGTCTGCCATCGGCCGCCGCTGCGGTCTCGTTGATCAGGGAGCGGCGCCGCAGTTCTTCGAAGGGCAGCGTCGTGTCCACTCTGCCCGAGTGATAGAGATAGCTGTCGACCAAACCGTTCAGCAGGTGGCGGACATCGAACCGGCCCTGCCTGCCGGCGGCGTTCGCGTAACGTACGATATTGATCGTGCAACTGTTGGTCAGCAGGTGGTAAAATTCGGGTCTGTCTGCGAGTTCGTTGATCCGGGCCAGGTAGACCAGCAGCAGCCGGCGCGCATCGTCGGCAGACGTATTCAGGTGATAAAGATATACCGGCTCGCGCCGGTGATTGGTGCGCACGCCCACGAGGTCACGTTCGCTGCCCACCAGATAAATCAACTCGAATTGCTTGAAGAGGGAGGCGATGGGCGCAAAACCTTCACCAACCTCCGGCCGTGTTTCGATAGAGATACTAAGCGGCGGTGCGTCGTCGAATGTGAAACTCACGAACGTGTGCCCGACCGGCCCCTCGGTAAAGTAGGATATGTAGAAGTCGAGGCCGTTCAGGTGCGACAGCCGGATATCCCGTTCCTCGTACCGGACCGTGAAGTCACTCCGTGTACGGTAGTCGAAGTCGCGGACGCCGGTCAGGTGCACATGGTCGCCATCGATCACGGCTCGCGGCATCACCGCGACTTCCGGCCGCCAGTTGCGATGATGCGAGGGAGGGATGGCAATCCACCATGCGACCACGCCGAGGAACAGCAAGGCTGCTGCCATGGACATGCGCCGTTGATGTGAGAACCAGACGGCCCAAACGGCGAACGCCGCAAAGGCTGCCGCAAGGGCGATGCGCAATCCGGCCCATGGCAGATTTGAATAATAGATGGCCAGAGTAGCCCATGTGAGCAGCAGGGCGCGAAAGAGAAAACCCACAGCGGCCAGCAGCCAGCGCAACGATCCGGTCAGCAGTCTGCGAAGCACACGCATTGTCCGTCAAATGTCGCCGGTGATCCGGTGGGGCAAGGAACGCTGGATGGGTCTCATATCACGATCAAAGGTGACCCGGCAACGAACGCAGGCCGGACTCTACTTGCCAGGTGCAGTCCGCCAAATCACGGCCGTATGATGGCATGCGTTCGCTTTGGCTCTTGCTGCGAGCGGCCGTTGCGCTACCATTTCAATCTTCACCTTCGAGTACGGCGAGGTTGTCGGTCATTCGGCATCAAAGGCGCATCGCTGATGGCAGTTGGCAAGATAGTCCGAGATCGGCCAGTGCCGTTTCTGTATGGTTTGATGATCGTTACGCTTGTGGCGTTGCTGCCGCTCCCGCCGCTCTTGCAGAACCAGGATTATCATCAGTTTGCCGACCAGCGCGAACTGTTCGGCATACCGAATTTCTGGAATGTCGTCTCCAACCTGCCCTTCATCGCCGTGGGCGCAATCGGTCTTGCCCGATTTCGGTGGAATGCAACGACCCTGGTGCTGTTCGGCGGAATTTTCCTGACCGGCTTCGGTTCATCCTATTACCATCTCGATCCCAATGACCAGACGTTGTTCTGGGATCGATTGCCGATGACCCTCTGCTTTGCCGCCATACTTTCCGCGGCAGTCGAGGAGCGCGTAGATGCGAGGGCAGGCGCTACGTTGCTGCCGCCGCTGCTTGTGATCGGAATTTTCAGCCTTCTGCTGTGGCGCTGGACCGATGACTTGCGGCTCTATGCGTGGGCGCAATTCTTTCCGTTTGCCTCGCTGGTTTTGATCCTGAGCTTCTTTCCACCGAAATACACCGGCGCGTCTTACTGGGTCGCCGCCGCAGCGCTTTATGCGCTCGCCAAGCTGATGGAGCATTATGACCACGCGGTATATTCCCTTGGTGGAGTTCTGAGCGGACATACGCTGAAGCACCTTGCGGCAGCAGCCGCGTGCTTCGCGATCCTCCGGTTATTCCAGGTTCGTCGACCGCTGGAAACTGTTGCGCGCAGCGCTCCAGGACGCGGTTAGCGGTCGAAGGTCAGGCGGGATGAATGAAGAAAGACGAGCGACTTGAGCGATATAAAGCCTCTAAACAATTCAACGAGAAGACCTTTTTCGACCCGGATGGTGCGCCCCCCAGAAAGCTGAGCGAGGTTCTGCGCTGGCAGTTTGGCGGCCACCGCAAGCGGGCGGAATGGCCGGACTGGGTGCCGAACGCGCACAACGATACGCCGCCGCCGCGCATTTCCGGCGACAAGGTGCGGCTGTCCTTTGTCGGTCACGTCTCCTGGCTGATCCAGACGCGGGACCTCAACATCCTCGTCGATCCCGTATGGTCGCTGCGGGCCTCGCCGTTTTCATTCGCCGGGCCGAAGCGCCACAACGATCCCGGCATTGCCTTCGAGGCGCTGCCGAAAATCGATGTCGTGCTGGTCTCGCACGGCCATTACGACCACCTTGACATCGCGACGCTGTCCAGGCTTGCCGAGAAGTTTTCGCCGCGCGTGATCACGCCGCTCGGCAATGACGTCACCATGCGGGACTCGGATTCGGCGATCAAAGCGGAAGCGTTTGACTGGCAGGACCGCGTTGAACTCGGCAACGGGCTCGCGGTTACGCTGGTGCCGACGCGGCACTGGTCGGCGCGCGGGTTGTTCGACCGCAACAAGGTGCTGTGGGCGAGTTTTGTGCTGGAGACGCCGGCCGGTAAACTCTACATCGTCTGCGATTCCGGCTACGGCGAGGGCAAGCATTTCCGCCGCGTCGCGGAGATGCATGGTCCGCTGCGGCTGGCGATCCTCCCGATCGGCGCCTACGAGCCGCGCTGGTTCATGAAGGACCAGCACATGAATCCGGCTGACGCGGTGAAGGCGCTCGCCGATTGCGGCGCGCAGCAAGCGCTGGCGCATCATCACGGCACGTTCCAACTCACCGATGAAGCGATCGATGCGCCGGTCAACGCGCTGGCCGACGCGCTGAAGGAAGCAAAGATTCCGCCGGAGCGGTTCGCTGCGCTAAAGCCGGGGCAGGTGTACGAGATTTGACTTCGCGGCCTGCGCCATCCCATCGTGCCCCGGACGCAGTGCAGCGCGTGAGCGATGCGCTGCAGAGCCGGGGCCCATCTGCCGCAAGCAATTCGTTGAACGAATGGGTCCCGGCTCTGCGGAGCAGCGTTGCCGGACGATGCGGTGCATCGCCTGGGCTGCACCGCGTCCGGGACACGGGGCGCGGAGCTACTCCTTCGGCTTGATCGCCCAGGATACGCTCACCGTCACCGACAGCGTTTCCTCGCCCGGCGCCACCCGCGCGCCGGCGGCCATCGGCGCTGCCATTTTGCCGCGGAACACCGGCGTCGGTGCGCCTTCCTCGGAAATGCTGATGGGCTCGCCGAGCGCAACCCCGGCCGCCCTGGCGTAGATCTCGGCCTTGCGGCGGGCGTCCGCGATCGCCTTCTCGCGGGCTTCGTCGAGATGCTTCGACGCCTGCGTCACGGTGAAGTTGATGCCGCCGATGTCATTGGCGCCGGCGCCGACCAGCACGTCGATCACGCTGGCGACCTTGGTCACGTCGCGAATCCTGACCGTGACGCGGTTGCTGGCGCGGAAGCTGACGATGCCTGGCGCGCGCTCCGCGGGCTTCGAAAAGGTCGCAAATTGCGGCTGCAGCGACAGCCGCGAGGTCTGGTAGTCCTTCTCATCGATGCCGGCGCCCTTCAGCGCCAGCAGCACCTTGCCCATCGCCGCGTTGATGGCGTCGGAAGCCTCGCGCGCGGTCCTGGCGTCCGAGGTTACGCCGGCGTCGATCTGGGCCTGATCGGGCGGCACCGAGACGTTCGCCTCGCCGGTCACGGAAATCGCCGGGGGCGGCGTTGTCTCGGCCAGCGCGGGCGGGGCCAGGAGCGCTGCGGCAACCGCAAGGCTGAACGGGCGCATCATGCCGATCACCTCAAGGGTACGTAGACGTTGATCACCAGCTTGTCCTCCGCCGTCTTCAGCGGATCGGTGATGTATTCCTCGACGAATGTGTCTTTGGCTTCGAGCTTCTTGTCGTCGAGGTGGTTGGTGATCGCCTCATAGGTGTTGTCCATGTTGTCATAGGAGCCGCGATGGACGAACTTCAGCGCCTTGCCCTCGGGCGACTTGCCCATGGTCATGTCCTTGGTCAGGTTCTTGACGTCCTGATCGACCGGAATCTGCGCCAGGAAGGTAAAGCCGGTATCGTCGGTCGAGGTGTAGACGATCATCGCATTGCCTGATGCCTTGATGCCCTGCTTGTCGAGCAGGGCGGTCAGCGCCTTGAACGAATCGATCAGCGTATCGAACGCTGCATCCCAGTTGGCGGTGCCCTTCATCTGTACCACCTTCTTGGGCGGCAGCGTGAACTCCTCGCCGAAGGGATCGGCGGCCTGGACGCTCGGGGCCGGAGGAGGCGGCGTGGGCGCCGGGGCTTTCTCGGCCGTGGGGGTATCAGCCGGGGACTTGGTTTCGGCCGGTGGCGGGACCGGCACCGCCGACGGGGCGGGGCTGGGCGTTGCCGACGGGCTTGTGGTGGGAGAGGCCGAAGGTGCCGGCGATTGCGCCAGTACGGTGTCGCCAAGCGCGATCACAACCATGGGGAGCGCGACGATCGCGGCCCGGAAAGTGCTGACAAGGTTCATTTTCAGGTATTCTCCATCCCACCCACGGCGGCCGCGGCGTGTCCCGCCCCACGTCCGCCAGGACGCAGCCATTCCTAACACGCAAGCTCTACCTTCGTCCCATGACAGATGCGTCATATGCCCCTGCTATCCCGGCGCACTAGGCAATCGGCCATCATTCGCCATATAAGGCAGGCATAATTTGGGAAATTCCATGAGCGCGCTGGCCAACCACACGTTTGCCAAGATGAACGGCATCGGCAACGAGATCGTCGTGGTTGACCTGCGCGATTCCAAGGCCGCCGTGACGCCGGAAGATGCGCGCGCGATCGCGTCGCCCGCGGGCGTTCCCTATGACCAGTTGATGGTATTGCAGCCGCCGCGGTTCTCGGGCACCGAGGCCTTCATCCGCATCTACAACAATGACGGCTCGGAAGCCGGCGCCTGCGGCAACGGCATGCGCTGCGTGGTGCGCCGCCTGTTCGAGGAGACCGGCCAGACCTCGGTGACGTTCGAGACCCGCGCCGGCTTGCTGAACTGCTGGCAGGGCCCGGCGCCCGATCTCTACACCGTCGACATGGGCGCGCCGAAGTTCGGCTGGCAGGATATTCCGCTCGCGGAAGAGTTTCGCGACACCCGCTACATCGAGCTGCAGGTCGGGCCGATCGACGCGCCGGTGCTGCACTCGCCCTCGGTGGTCTCGATGGGCAACCCGCACGCGATCTTCTGGGTCGACGACGTCAACGCCTACGATATCGAGCGCTTCGGGCCGCTGCTGGAAAATCATCCGATCTTCCCCGAGCGCGCCAATATCACGCTCGCCCATATCGTCGATCGCGACCACATCACGATCCGTACCTGGGAACGGGGCGCCGGATTGACCAGGGCCTGCGGCTCGGCGGCCTGCGCGACCGCGGTCGCCGCGGCCCGCCTGAAGCGCGCCAACCGCAATGTCGAGATCACGTTGCCCGGCGGCAAGCTCGGAATCGAGTGGCGCGAGCGCGACGATCACGTGCTGATGACCGGCACCGCCGATTTCGAATATGAGGGCCGCTTCGATCCCGCGCTGTTTGCCAGCGTCGCCTGAGAATAATGAGCGTCGACGTCATTACCTTTGGCTGCCGTCTCAACGCGTTCGAGTCCGAGGTGATCGCGCGCGAGGCGGAGCGCGTCGGACTTTCCGATACCGTTATCATCAATAGTTGCGCGGTCACCAATGAAGCGGTGGCGCAGGCGCGGCAATCGATCCGCCGGCTGAAGCGCGAGCGGCCTCACCTGCGCATCGTCGTCACCGGCTGTGCGGCGCAGACGCAGGCAGAAATGTTTGCCGGAATGGCCGAGGTCGATCGCGTCGTCGGCAATGACGACAAGATGCGCGGCGAGGCCTGGCGCGCGGCGCGCGCTGCGTTCGACGCCGGCTTCGGTATCGAGGCCAGCGAGAAGATCGCGGTCGCCGATATCATGGCGGTGAAGGCGATGGCGCCGCATCTGCTCGACGGTTTCAAGGCCGGCCTGCCGCGCGTCTTCGTGCAGGTGCAGAACGGCTGCGATCACCGCTGCACCTTCTGCATCATTCCCTACGGACGCGGTAATTCGCGCTCGGTGCCGATGGGCGCCGTGGTCGAGCAGGTGCGCACGCTGGCCGGGCGCGGCCACGCCGAGATCGTGCTGACCGGCGTGGACCTCACGAGCTACGGCGCCGATCTGCCGGGCGCGCCGAAACTGGGACAACTGACAAAGCAGATCCTGCGGCATGTGCCGGAACTGAAGCGCCTGCGGATTTCCTCGATCGATTCCATCGAGGTCGATCGCGACCTGCTCGACGTCATCGCCAGCGACGAGCGGCTGATGCCGCATCTGCATCTGTCCCTGCAGTCCGGCGACGACATGATTTTGAAGCGGATGAAGCGGCGGCACTCGCGGCAGGATGCGATCGAATTCTGCGCGCAGGTGCGGCGGCTGCGGCCGAACATCACACTCGGTGCCGATATCATCGCAGGCTTTCCGACCGAGACCGAAGACATGTTTGCGCGTTCGCAGGAGCTCGTGGACGAGTGCGATCTCACCTTCCTGCATGTGTTTCCCTATTCGAAGCGACCAGGGACGCCCGCCGCGCGGATGCCGCAGGTCGCGGGTGGCGAGATCAGGGAGCGCGCAAAGCGATTGCGGGACGCAGGTGAGGCGGCGCTGCAAAGGCGGCTGGCGTCGGAGGTTGGTTCAACGCGTCAGGTGCTGATCGAGAGCGCGACGCAGGGGCGCACCGAGCATTTCCTGCCGGTGGCGATATCGGGCGAGAAGTCCGGTGCCGTGATGGCGTTCGCGATCAAGGGCCATGACGGCGCGCGGTTGACGGTGTAGTTCTTCCTTCTCCCCTTGTGGGAGAAGGTGGCGCGAAGCGCCGGATGAGGGGTTCTCTCAACGGGCACGACTCGCGGAGACAGACCCCTCATCCGTCTCGCTGCCGCTGCGCGGCAGCGATCCACCTTCTCCCACAAGGGGAGAAGGAAGAAAGCGAGCGTCGCGACTACTCCCCGTTCCACCCGCACTTCCTCAATCGCTCCCGCATGTGCTCCGGCGCCGGCGCAGTCACGCGCACCGGCTCCTTGTTCTTCGAAATCGGAATCACGATCTCGCGGGAATGCAGGTGGAGGATCGGTTCGCCGAAGCGCGGGGTGAATTTTTCGTTGCGCAGGCGGCGTAAACTTGCCTGCGTGCCGTAGATGTTGTCGCCGACGATCGGCCAGCCCATCGCCGACGTATGCACGCGCAATTGATGGGTGCGGCCTGTGACCGGCTCCAGCGCCAGCCAGGCGAGGCCATCGCCACGGCCGCGCACTTTCCAGGTGGTGACGGCTTTCTGGCCGTCGGGGTCCGGCTTCTGCCACCAGCCACGCTCGGCGTTCAGCCGACCCAGCGGCATGTCGATGGTGCCTTCGTCCTCGCCGGGCCCGCCCTCGACCACCGCCCAATAGGTCTTGCCGACCTTGCCGTGCTTGAATAGCAGGCCGAGCGAGGCGGTCGCCTTGCGATGGCGCCCGAGCACGAGGCAGCCCGAGGTATCCTTGTCGAGCCGGTGGGCCAGCACCGGCGGTCGCGGCAGACCGAACCGCAGGGCGTCGAAAGACGCCTCCAGATTGGCGCCGCCCTTGGGACCGCGATGCACCGGCAGCCCCGCCGGTTTGTCGATGATGAGCATCAGCCCGTCGCGGTGGAGCACGCGGGCCTGGATTTCGTCAACCGTCAGTCCCGGAACATCAAAAGCTGTCCTGGAGACATCACGGGACGCTCCGGGAACATCGAAGGACAATCCGGGAACGGTAATAGGTTCGTTGTGACTTCCGCTCATGGCGCGAAACCGCTAACACGTCCCCGACATGAACGATACCACTCCCGAAACCCCCAAGCTGAGCTGGTGGCGGCGGCTTTCGAGCGGCCTGAAGCGGACGTCCAGTTCGCTCGGCACGGCCGTTGCCGACCTCGTTACCAAGCGCAAGCTCGACCGCGCCATGCTCGACGATATCGAGGATGTGCTGCTGCGCGCCGATCTCGGCACCACGGTTGCGGTCAGGATCGCGGATGCGGTCGGCGCCGGCCGCTACGACAAGGCGATCTCGGCCGACGAGGTGAAGACGGTTGTCGCCAGCGAAGTCGAGAAGGTGCTGGCGCCGGTGGCGCAGCCGCTCGCGATCGATGCGGCACAGAAGCCGTTCGTGGTCCTCGTGGTCGGTGTCAACGGCTCGGGCAAGACCACCACCATCGGCAAGCTCGCCGCGAAATTCAGCGCCGAGGGCCGCAAGGTGATGCTGGCGGCCGGCGACACCTTCCGCGCCGCCGCGATCGAGCAGCTCAAGGTCTGGGGCGAACGCACCGGATCGCCGGTGATCGCGGGCGCGCAGGGCTCGGACTCGGCGAGCCTCGCCTTCAATGCGCTGAGCGCGGCGAAGGAGCAGAAGCTCGATGTGCTGCTGGTCGATACCGCCGGCCGCCTGCAGAACAAGGCCGAGCTGATGAACGAACTGGAGAAGGTCGTTCGCGTGATCAGGAAGGTCGATGCCTCGGCGCCGCATGCGGTGCTGCTGGTGCTCGATGCCACGGTGGGACAAAATGCGCTGTCGCAAGTCGAGGCATTTCATCGTACCGCTGGCGTCACCGGTCTGGTGATGACGAAGCTCGACGGCACGGCGCGGGGCGGCATCCTGGTCGCGCTGGCGGAGAAGTTCAAATTGCCGGTGCACTTCATCGGCGTCGGCGAAGGCGTCGACGACCTCGCGCCGTTCACCGCGCGGGATTTCGCCAGGGCGATCGCAGGAATCGAAAACTAGAAATCGAAAGCTGGACATGGACAAGAAACAGCCGCATCCGCTGTTCAAGTTTGCGACCGAGATCGGCCCGCTGATCGTATTCTTTTTCGCCAACGCCAAGTTCAACCTGTTCGTCGCGACCGGCGCCTTCATGGTGGCGATCGTGGCCGCGATGATCGCTTCCTATATCGTGGTGCGGCATGTGCCCGTGATGGCGATCGTCACCGCCGTGATCGTGCTGGTGTTCGGCTCGCTGACGCTGCTGCTGCACGATGAGACCTTCATCAAGGTCAAGCCCACCATCGTCTACGGCCTGTTCGCGGCGATCCTCGGCGGCGGGCTGTTGTTCGGCCGTTCCTTCATCGCGATCGTGTTCGATCAGATGTTCAACCTGACGCCGACAGGCTGGCGGGTGCTGACCATGCGCTGGGCGCTGTTCTTTATGGGAATGGCGGTCCTGAACGAAATTGTCTGGCGCACGCAGTCGACCGATTTCTGGGTCAACTTCAAGGTATTCGGCGCGGTCCCGATCACGATGATCTTTGCCATCGCCCAGATGCCGCTGATGAAGCGCTACCATCTGGAGCCCGCCACGCTCGAGGCGAGCGAGGCGGAAGCCGGGGATGTCAGCAAGGGCTAGGTCGGGCCGCTAGCTCCCTCTCCACGCAACGTGCGGGGAGAGGTCAGAGAGAAGCGCCTCAGCTTTTCTGCTTGGCGATGATCTTGTCCTTGATCTTGTCGTAGGTCGCCTGCGGCACGATGCTCTTCTGCACCAGCTCGTCCTTGCCCTTGTACGGGCGGCCCGCGATGATCTTTGCCGAATAGGCCTTGCCGACGCCCGGCAGCGCGTCGAGCTGATCGGCGGTCGCCGAGTTGATGTCGAGCAGCTCCGCCTTCGGCGCCGGCGCCATCTTCGATTCCGAGGCCTTCGGCGCGGGAGCCATCTTGCTGTCGGATTTTGCCGCGGGCTGCGCGGTCTGGGCCATCGACGGCGTTGCCGTCAGCAGCCCCAGGGTCAGCGCGGTTGCGAGAAGAGAAGCGAGCGTGAAATGACGCATGGGTGTCCCTCCAAGGACGGTTCAAGTAACGCCATAAAGCTAGCTGCGGATTCGTGGCGGCGCCATGGCTGTAAAATGAACGGCAGATAAAAGCGGAGGAATATTTTCTCCCATGGCGAGGAACGTTTCTCTCCCGGGATGAGGGGCGAGATCAGCTTCCCGCGCGCAGCGCCTTCTCGATCTCGACCTTGAGCACGCTGTCGAGATTGGCCGGCGTTACCGGCCCGACCAGCTTGTAACGGATGGTGCCGTCGCGGCCGACCACGAAGGTTTCGGGCACGCCGTAGACGCCCCATTCGATCGAGGCCCGGCCGTTGCTGTCGACGCCGACGGCGGCGAACGGATTGCCGTAGCGGCCGAGGAAGCGGCGGGCGTTGTCGGGCGAATCCTTGTAGTTGATGCCGACGATCTGCAGCCGCGTATCCCTGGCGAGCGCGGTCAACAGCGGCGCTTCGTCATGACAGGGCACGCACCAGGATGCCCAGACATTGACGACGGAGACCTTGCCCTTGAACGTAGCGGAGTCGAGCCCGGGGACTTGCCCGCCGTTATGGAGGAGGCCGTCCAGCGCCGGCAGCGTGGTTTGCGGCGCCGGGCGGCCGATCAGGGCCGAGGGAATTCTTGAGGGATCGCCGCCGTAAAGCCGCAGCAGGAACAGGGCGGCGACGGCCAGGAAGCCGAACAGCGGCAGCGCGACCAGCCAGCGCCGGCTGGCCGGCGTGCCATCCGTCTTTGCGGGCGCGCTCATCGGATGTCCGTCGCCTGGCGGCCGGAGCGCCGGGTCACGCCGGAGGCCTCGAGCTCGCGCAGGCGTTCCTTCTGGTTGCGGTAATCGATGGCGATCCACACGATGAGCAGCAATACGGTCGCCGCCACCAGCGCGTAGGACGTCACGATAAACGAAGCATAGGGTCCGAGCGCCATGCTCACGCCGCCTGCTGGCTGGCTTGCATCATCTGCAGGCTGCGCACGCGCCGTCGCAGGATCTCGTTGCGCATCGCCGCCACGTGCAACGTCACGAACAACAGCGAGAAGCCGATCGCCATCACCAGCAACGGAATCAGGAATGCGCTGTCGAGCGAAGGGCCGCCCATCCGCATCACCGATGCGGGCTGGTGCAGCGTGTTCCACCAATCGACCGAGAATTTGATGATCGGCAGGTTGATCGCGCCGACCAGCGTCAGCACTGCGGCGGCGCGCGCCGCCCGCGACGGATCATCGACCGAGCGCCACAACGCCATCAGGCCGAGATACATCAGGAACAGGATCAGCACCGAGGTCAGCCGCGCATCCCATTCCCAATAGGTGCCCCACATCGGCCGGCCCCACAGCGATCCCGTGACCAGCGCGAGAAAGGTGAAGGCCGCGCCGATCGGCGCCGCCGTCTTGGCCGCGACATCGGCCAGCGGATGCCGCCACACCAGCGTGCCCAGCGCCGCGATGCTCATGACGCCCCAGACGAACATCGACAGCCACGCGTTCGGCACATGAATGAACATGATCTTGACGGTGGCGCCCTGCTGGTAGTCGTCGGGCGCCGTCGCCACCTGATACAGGCCGATCAGCAGCAGGATCGCGGTCGCGCCCGCCAGCCACGGCAGCGCGCGCGCCGCCAGCGACAGGAATTTCGAGGGATTGGCGAGATCGATCAGCGTCATGGCATCCTGATAGTCGTCAACGGCGGGGCAGGCAATGCGGCTCGGTTTGTTTCACAACGCCTTCCGCGAGAGTTGATCGGCGTCAAGTCATCGTCAGTCCAGGCCGTGCCGCAGGCTGGCCGCGGCGGCAAACGGCCCGACCACGAGGCTGACCAGCGACAACGCGCAAAGGATCGAAAACGGCGTTCCAAACGACAGCGGGCCGGAGATGGCCGCCTGCGATGCCGCAACCCCGAAGATCAGCACCGGGATCGAGAGCGGCAGCACCAGCACGGCCAGCAGCAGGCCGCCGCGGTGTAGTGTCACGGCGAGCGCAGCCCCGATCATGCCGGTGAACGTCAGCGCCGGCGTTCCCACTAATAGTGTCAAGGCCACCGCCGACGTCGCCGCGGCGTCGAGGTTGAGCAACAGGCCGAGCGCGGGCGTTGCCACGATCAGCGGCACGCCGGCAGCCAGCCAGTGCGCCAGCGCCTTGGCGGCGCAGGCCAGTTCCAGCGGCATTCGCCCCATCACGATCAGGTCGAGCGATCCGTCCTCATGATCGGCCGTGAACAGGCGGTCGAGCGTAAGCAGGCTGGCGAGCAGGGCGCCGAGCCACAGGATCGCCGGGCCGAGCCGCGCCAGCAGCGGCAGGTCCGGGCCGATCGCGAACGGCATCAGCACGGTGACGGTGAGGAAGAACAGCACCCCGATCAGCGCCCCGCCACCGACACGGAGCGCGATTCTGATGTCCCGGCGAATCAGTGCGGCGAGGGCGGTCATGACGGGCGCCCCATCCGCAGTTCCCGCGCTTCGATCCCGAGCGGGGTGTGCGTTGCCGCCACGATGATGCCGCCGCCGCCGATATGCTCGCGCATGACCCCCACGAACAGCTCCTGGCCGGCGGTATCGAGCGCCGAGGTCGGCTCGTCCAGCAGCCAGACCGGCCGCCGCACCACCAGAAGGCGCGCAATCGAAAGCCGCCGCCGCTGGCCGGCCGAGAGGTAGGCCGCCGGCAGGTTTGTGGCATGGGCTAGTCCGACGGCGGCAAGGCACTGGCCGACATCGCCGGCCTTCCCGCCAAGAAAATCTCGCCAGAAGGAGAGGTTTTCATGCACGCTCAGGGCAGGTTTCAGCGCGTCGCGATGGCCGAGATAGTGGGCCTGCTCCGGCAAGGTCAGTTCGGCGTCGCCGCCTTCCAGCACGACCGAGCCGCCCGCCGGCACCAGAAGACCCGCCAGCAGGCGCAGCAGCGAGGTCTTGCCCGAGCCGTTCGGCCCGACCACGGCCAGCACCTCGCCGGACGAGGCCTGGAAATCGAGGCCGGCGAACACGCCGCGGCCGCCCCTGATACAGTCGATTTGGCGTCCCGAGAGCCGCATTTTAGGTCGTCACAGCCCTCTGAAATTGATGGCTACCGCGTCAGAATTTGTGGGTACCGCATTGCTGCAGCACGTTTGTCGGTGTGGCGGCGCTTCTAGAAAGATTCTATAAGCCCGGAACTTGATGCAGCACACGACCGGCGGCTGCAAGCCATCAGGCCAAGCCTCGCTGAAGGTGTTCAAGTACCCTGCCGGGTATAACTAGAATTTGGGATTCCTGACAATGACCTCGCTCGACAGCTTCAAATGCCGCAAAACCCTCAAGGTCGGCGCCAAGACCTACGTGTATTACAGCCTGCCCGCCGCCGAGAAGAACGGTCTGAAGGGGATTTCCAGGCTGCCCTACTCGATGAAGGTGCTGCTGGAAAACCTGCTGCGCAACGAGGACGGCCGCACGGTCAAGAAAGAGGACATCGTCGCGGTCTCGAAATGGCTGCGCAAGCGCAAGCTCGAGCATGAAATCGCATTCCGCCCCGCGCGTGTGCTGATGCAGGATTTCACCGGCGTGCCGGCGGTGGTCGATCTCGCCGCGATGCGCAACGCGATGCAGAAGCTCGGCGGCGATGCCGAGAAGATCAATCCGCTGGTGCCGGTCGATCTCGTCATCGACCACTCGGTGATCGTCAACTTCTTCGGCGACAACAAGGCTTTCGCCAAGAACGTCCAGGAAGAATACAAGCAGAACCAGGAACGCTACGAATTCCTGAAGTGGGGCCAGAAGGCGTTTTCGAACTTCTCGGTGGTGCCGCCCGGCACCGGCATCTGCCACCAGGTCAATCTCGAATATCTCGCGCAGACGGTGTGGACGAAGAAGGAGAAGATGACGGTCGGCAAGAAGACCGGCACCTTCGAGGTCGCCTACCCGGACTCGCTCGTCGGCACCGACTCGCACACCACGATGGTCAACGGCCTCGCCGTGCTCGGCTGGGGCGTCGGCGGCATCGAGGCGGAAGCCTGCATGCTCGGCCAGCCGCTGTCGATGCTGCTGCCGGAAGTGGTCGGCTTCAAGCTCAAGGGCCAGCTCAAGGAAGGCGTCACCGCGACCGACCTCGTGCTGACGGTCACGCAGATGCTGCGCAAGCAGGGCGTGGTCGGCAAGTTCGTCGAATTCTTCGGCCCCGGCCTCGATTATCTCTCGGTCGCGGACAAGGCGACCATCGGCAACATGGCGCCGGAATATGGCGCGACTTGCGGCTTCTTCCCGGTCGATGCCGCGACCATCGATTATCTCAAGACGTCCGGCCGCAAGAACGATCGCGTCGCACTGGTGTCGGCCTACGCCAAGGCGCAGGGCCTGTTCCGCACGGCGAAGTCCGCCGATCCCGTGTTCACGGAAACGCTGACGCTCGACCTCAAGGACGTCGTGCCGTCGATGGCCGGCCCGAAGCGTCCCGAAGGCCGCATCGCGCTGCCCGCGGTTGCCGATGGTTTTGCGACCGCGCTCGCCGGCGAGTACAAGAAGCCCGAGGGCGGGTCGAACCGCTATGCGGTCGAGGGCCGCGATTTCGATCTCGGCCATGGCGACGTGGTGATCGCCGCGATCACCTCCTGCACCAACACCTCGAACCCGAGCGTCCTGATCGGCGCCGGCCTGCTCGCGCGCAATGCCGCCGCCAAGGGCCTGACCGCCAAACCGTGGGTGAAGACCTCGCTCGCACCCGGAAGCCAGGTCGTTGCGGAATATCTCTCCAATTCCGGCCTGCAGAAGGATCTCGACAAGGTCGGCTTCAACCTGGTCGGCTTCGGCTGCACCACCTGCATCGGCAATTCGGGTCCGCTGCCGGAAGAGATTTCGAAGTCGGTCAACGACAACGGCATCGTCGCCGCGGCCGTGCTGTCCGGCAACCGCAACTTCGAGGGGCGCGTCTCGCCGGACGTGCAGGCGAACTATCTGGCCTCGCCGCCGCTGGTCGTGGCCTACGCGCTGGCCGGCACCGTGACCAAGGATCTCGCGGCCGAGCCGATCGGCACCGGCAAGGACGGCAAGCCGGTCTACCTGAAGGACATCTGGCCGACCACGAAGGAGATCAACGCCTTTATGAAGAAGTACGTCACCGCGACGATCTTCAAGAAGCGTTACGCCGACGTGTTCAAGGGCGACACCAACTGGCGCAAGATCAAGACGGTCGCGAGCGAGACCTACCGCTGGAACATGAGCTCGACCTATGTGCAGAATCCGCCTTACTTCGAAGGCATGAAGAAACAGCCCGATCCGGTCACCGACGTCGTCGATGCGCGGATCCTGGCGATGTTCGGCGACAAGATCACCACCGACCACATCTCGCCTGCCGGCTCGATCAAGCTGACCTCGCCGGCCGGAAGATTCCTCAGCGAGCACCAGGTGCGTCCCGCCGACTTCAACCAGTACGGCACGCGGCGCGGCAACCATGAAGTCATGATGCGCGGCACCTTCGCCAACATCCGCATCAAGAACTTCATGCTGAAGGGCGCCGACGGCAACATTCCGGAGGGTGGCCTCACCAAGCACTGGCCGGACGGCGAAGAGATGTCGATCTACGACGCCGCGATGAAGTACCAGCAGGAGAACGTGCCGCTGGTGGTGTTCGCCGGCGCCGAATACGGCAACGGCTCGTCGCGCGACTGGGCCGCGAAAGGCACCCGCCTGCTCGGAGTCCGCGCCGTGATCTGCCAGAGCTTCGAGCGTATCCATCGCTCCAACCTGGTCGGCATGGGTGTGTTGCCGCTCACCTTCGAGGACGGCACGTCGTGGAGCTCGCTGGGGCTGAAGGGCGACGAGAAGGTGACGATCCGGGGCCTGCAGGGCGACCTGAAGCCGCGCCAGACCCTGACGGCCGAGATCGTCTCGAACGACGGCTCGCTGCAGCGCGTGCCGTTGCTGTGCCGCATCGATACCCTCGACGAGCTCGATTACTACCGGAATGGCGGCATTCTGCATTATGTGCTGCGCAAACTGGCGGCATAGAGTTCTCTCTTTGACGCGTTTTCTTCATGCGAACCGGTAACTACTTCGCTTGAAAACGCTTTGAAACGCGGATTTGTGATCAGTGTCTCACTTCGAAGTGAGTGGCGACCAGGGAGAAGGCGGCCTATGACAAGGCCGCTTTCGCGTGTTTGGGGCACGCTGTTCAGGAGATCGATTATGCCCCGTACCATTACGGATGGACGCTACGACGGGTTCGCAAGATGCCCGCGGTGATGGCTTACAACTGCCTGTCGCGATGGTCAGGTACGCTCGGTGCCGGTGCACTCGGAGTCTGCGCGATCATTGCCGTCATTCGCCCGGCCCATGCCGATCCGCGCGCCGTGGTCGAACTGTTCACCTCGCAAGGCTGCTCGTCATGTCCGCCGGCTGACCGGATCGTCGGCGAACTCGCCAAGGATCCGTCGGTGATCGCGCTCAGCATGCCGATCGACTATTGGGATTATCTCGGCTGGAAGGACACGCTGGCGGACTCCCGTTTCAGTGCGCGCCAGAAAGCCTATTCGCATGTGCGCGGCGATCGTAACCTCTACACGCCGCAGATGATCATCAACGGTTCGGCGCAGGTGATCGGCAGCGATCGCGCCGCCATCGACGGCGCCATCAAGAGCACGAGCAACACCGAAGGCGTGATGTCGGTGCCGGTGACGATGAAATTATCGGACAAGCAGCTCAACGTGTCGGTCGAGGCGAGCAAGGCGCCGGCGACTGGCCGCGGCGAAGTGTGGCTCTGCTCGGTTTCGCGCGCGGTGCCGATTTCGATCGGGCGCGGCGAGAACCGCGGCCGCGATCTCACCTACTACAATGTGGTGCGCAATCTCGTGAAGGTCGGTGACTGGAACGGCGGAGCGGGAAGCTGGACCATTCCGCTCGATAGCATTTCGCGCGAGGGCGTCGACGCCGCGGTGGTCTACGTCCAGGACGGCAATCGCGAAAAGCCCGGCGCGATGCTCGGCGCTGCGATCACCGAACTGCGCCAGTAGCTCCACATCTGGGGATTTGCTGAACGGATGCCGGTTGCGGCGCGCGTGGTCCCGCCGCGCCAAATGCCGTCTGGGACCGGCCAGACCGCAAGCCCAGGTCGCAAGCCAAAGCCACAAACGAAAGAAGCCATAAACGAAAAAGGACCAACTTTCGTTGGCCCAGTATCGGGATTAACTCCCTCTGCGAACAGGCCCGATCCCGACGGCCCCGGGGGGCTGGGGGCTGAGGAATCCGGAACCGAAAGGACCGGGCCAACGCAGGGTTATCTTTTCGCAACTCAGCGGGGCGGGCGGTTGGCAGAAGTGGGGCAGCAATAAGATTCCGCTAACGATCCCGTGAATCGAAATTTCCGGCAATTCCGGTTCCCCCGGCCGGTCTCCCTCGTATTTGCACCCCCCTTGCGGCCACCTCGGGTTAGCGCGATCATGTCGGTTGGATGACAGGAGGCGCCCCATGAATTTGATATCGGAGGACACCGATCCGAGCGAGGGCCGCGCAGTGGCGCGCCCCGCCACTGCGGTTCCAGCGCCGAATCGCGTCACCTTCAACCGTCTCGAACTCAACCGTATCCTCAATCTGTATGGGCGCATGGTCGCCGATGGCGAATGGCGCGACTACGCCATCGACTTCATGAAAGACCGCGCGGTGTTTTCGGTATTCCGGCGCGCTTCCGAGGTTCCGCTCTACCGCATCGAGAAGGACCCGCGGCTGGCGCGCAAGCAGGGCATGTACAGCGTGATCTCGGCGACCGGACTGATCCTGCGCCGCGGCCACGAGCTCGAGCGCGTGCTGCTGGTGATCGACCGCAAGCTGGCGGTGGTGTGAGGGCCTTGTAGCCCGGATGGAGCGAAAGCGAAATCCGGGACGGTCGCTCAAGCGGATACAGTTTCCCGGATCGCGCTGCGCTCCATCCGGGCTACGAATTCTTTGAATTCACGTATCCCCCGGCACCGTCGTGGCGCCTTCTCCGAGCGCTAGCTGCATCATAACGGTATCGAGCCAGCGGCCGAATTTGAGCCCGACATTGGGATGGGTTCCGATCATCTGGAAACCGCATTTGCCGTGAACGCCGATCGAACCGGCGTTGGCGGAATCGCCGATCACCGCGATCATCTGCCGGTAGCCGCGCGCCTCGCACGCGGCGATCAGCCGCTGCATGAGCTGAAAACCGATGCCGCGGCGGTGAATGGCGGGCCGCAGATAGACCGAATTCTCAACCGTGAAGCGGTAGGCCGGCCGCGGGCGAAACGGCCCCGCATAGGCGTAGCCGATCACCTCGCCGTCGACGGCGGCGACGAAATAGGGAAAGCAGCCGTCCGACAGCGCCCTGAACCGCCGGGTCATCTCGGCGAGATCGGGCGGGGTCAGCTCGAACGTCGCGGTGCCGTAGCGCACCGCGTGCTCGTAGATTTCGGTGATGGCGGGGAGGTCGGCCTCGGTGGCGGGCCGGATTTCGGGCGTGGACATGGGTGCAGAGTATTTTTGCGGCGGGCAAAAGAAAAGCCCCGGCGCAAGGCCGGGGCTTCAACTTGAGAACCTGGTCGGTGGCGCTTAGTCGCGCTGGCCGAGGAGCTGCAGGAGCAGCGTGAACAGGTTGATGAAGTTCAGGTACAGCGACAGGGCACCGGTGATTGCCGCCTTTTCCGCGATCTCGCCACCCTGGGAGGCGTAGCCGTAGATGTAGTCGTTCTTCAGCCGCTGGGTATCCCAGGCGGTGAGGCCCGCGAACACCAGCACGCCGACCACCGAGACGATGAACTGCAGCATCGAGCTCGCCAGGAACAGGTTGACCAGGCTCGCGATGATGACGCCGATCAGGCCCATGAACAGGAACGAACCCATGCCGCTCATGTCACGCTTGGTGGTGTAGCCGTAAAGGCTCAGCGCGCCGAAGGTCGCCGCGGTGATGAAGAACACCCGCACAATCGAGGTGTGCGTGTACACCAGGAAGATCGACGACAGCGAAATGCCCATCAACGCGGAGAACACCCAGAACAGCATCTGGGCGGTCGCCGGCCGCAGCCGGTTGATGCCGGCCGAGATCGCGAACACCATGACGAGCGGCGCGAGGATGAACAGCCACTTCAGCGGGCTGACGAACATCGCATAGCCGAACTGTGTCAGGTAGGCGTTGCCGAACTTGGCGACGGCGCCGGCCTGGTCGGTGGTCACCGCGGCCATGTAGACGCCGAGCGCCGCAAGGCCGGTGATGGCCAGGCCGATGCTCATGTAGTTGTAGATGCGCAGCATGTAGGCGCGCAGACCGGCATCGACGGCCGCGGCGTCAACGCGTCCGGCGGCCCGGCCGAAAGGAGATACGTAGTTACGGTCTAGGTCCGACATGGTCGAATTCCCGTTGGTTGCCCGGCGGAGCGCAAAGGGTTTTGCGGCGTCGGTTAGATTTCTTAGCTCAGATGTCCTGATCTGCCGACGTTAATTTTACGTCATGAACCCGGCCACTGATCTTGGCTGGTATGTGGGAAACTAACACATTCGGCGCAAGCTTCCACGCGCGGCTGAATGTCGCTTCCGGTGCCATTTCAGCGGTAAAGGCAGGGTTAACCCTGCTTTTCGCCGCTACAAATTGTCACAAATTCCGCAACACGCTCGCCGGCTTCTGGTTCAGCGCCAGCAACGTGCCGGCGAGTCCGAGCCCCACCGTGACGAGCAGGGCGGCGGCGACCACGCCCGCCGCGCTGCCGGCCTGCCAGATGAAACTCAGCGTCATCAGGCGGGTGACGATCAGCCAGGCGGCGATTGAGCCTGCGATCACGCCGAACACCGCCGTGGCGAGGCCGATCAGCAGGTATTCCAGCGCGTAGGCGCCGAGCAGACGTGCCCGGGTTGCGCCAAGCGTCTTCAGGATGACGGCGTCGTAGACTCGGTGACGGTGGCCGGCCGCCAGCGCGCCGCCGAGCACCAGTATCGCCGAGATCAGCGTCACCGCGCTGGCGCCGCGGATGGCGAGCACGAGGTTGGTAATGACAGTGCCGACGGTTTCCAGTGCCTCGCGTACCCGCACACTGGTCACCATCGGGAAGGCGTCCGCCACCTGCTTGATGATGCGGGCGTCGCCTGAGGGGTCCGCGTGGGCCTCGGACAGGGTCGCGACATGGGTGTGCGGCGCGCCCTTGAAGGCGTTGGGCGAGAACACCAGCACGAAATTGATGCCGAGCCCCTGCCAGTCGATGTTGCGCAGATTGCTGATCCTGGCCGGGATATCGCGGCCGAGCACATTGACCACGATCTCGTCGCCGATCTTCAGCTTCAGTCCGTCGGCGATCTTCTTTTCCATCGAGACCAGCGGCGGACCGCTATAGTCCGCGCTCCACCATTCGCCCTCGACGATCTTGGAACCCTTGGGAATCTCGCCAGTATAGGTCAGGCCGCGGTCGCTCTGCAGCACCCATTCGGAATCCTGCGACGGATTGAGCCGGTCGGCCTTGAGGCCACGGGCGGCGACGATGCGCCCGCGCAGCATCGGCACGTCCTCGACGGTCGATTGCGGCGCGACCTGCTTCAGGAAAGCGCCGAAGCGGTCGGCATCGGCGGTCGGGATGTCGATGAAATAGAAGGAGGGCGCCCGGTCCGGCAGCGCGGCGAGGAACTGCCGGCGCAGGTTGCCGTCGATCTGGGTAATCGTGACGAGCACCGCGAGCCCGAGTCCGAGCGACATCACGACCGAAGGCGTCAGTGCGCCGGGACGGTAGATGTTGGCGATCGCCAGCCGCAGCATGGTGATGCGGCTGCGCGGCATCCGCCGTGCCAGCGCCATCAGGCCGGCGGCGACGGCGCGGAGCAGGGCGAACACCGCGATCGAGGAGACGACGAAGATCGCGGCGACCCGCTTGTCGTAGGCAAGGCCGATCGCGACCGCGACCAGGAGTGCGATCACCACCGCCATCAGCACAAGGTAGCTCCAGCGCGGGCGGTGCCATTCGCGCGCGACCTCTTCGCGGAACAGCGCCGCGACCGGCACGTCATGGACCCGGCCGAGCGGCCACAATCCGAACGCCAGCGCGGTGAGCAGGCCATAGATGAAGGACAGCGCCAGTTCATCCGCATGCAAAGCCGGGATCACCGGCAGCGGCAGCAGCTTGCCGAATGCGCCGACGATGGCGAAGGGCAGGGCGGCGCCGGCGGCGAGCCCGATCACCGAGCCGATGCCGGCCAGCACGATCACCTGCGTCAGGTAGATCGTGAAGACGTCGCGGCCGGTGGCGCCGAGCGCCTTGAACGAGGCGATCACGTCGCGTCGCCGATCGATGTGACTCTTGACCGCATTGGCGACGCCGACGCCGCCGACCAGCAGCGCGGCGAGGCCGACCAGCGTCAGGAACTGGGTGAAACGGTTGATGCTGCGTTCGAGCTGCGGCGAGGCGTTGCTGCGGCTGCGGATCTCCCAGCCGGCTTCCGGCAAGGCGCTGCGCGCGTTCTCGATCAACTGGGCGGCGGCGCGCTCGTCGGCGGCGTTGTCCGGCAGCTTGAGCCGGTAGATCCAGCGCACCAGGCTGCCGGGTTGCAGCAGTCCGGTGGCGCGCAGGCTGGCTTCGCTGACCAGGACCCGCGGCCCCAGTCCGACATTGCCGGCGAGCTTGTCCGGCTCGGCGTTGACCACGCTGCGGATCTGGATCGTGGCATTGCCGATCGTGATGCGGTCCCCGATTTTCAGATCAAGCCGCGCCAGCAGCGTGGAATCGACCGCGGCGCCGAACGCGCCGTCACGCTCGGCCAGCACATCCGTCATGGGCATTTTGGGATCGAGCGTGACTTCCCCGAGCATCGGGTAGTTGTCGTCCACCGCCTTGAGTTCGACCAGCGCCAGCTTGCCGTCCGGGCTGCGCGCCATCACGCGCAACGTTGCTGCGACTGAGACCTGGCCGCGTGTGCGCAGGAAGGCGATCTCCTCCGGCCTGGCTTCGCGCTGGATCAGCGAGAACGCGACGTCGCCGCCGAGCAATGTGCGGCCCTCGCGTTCGAGGCCCTCGCTGAGGCTGGCGGCGACCGAACCGACGCCGGCAATCGCCATCACGCCAAGCGCGATGCAGGCGATGAAGACGTAGAAGCCGCGCAGGCCGCCGCGCAATTCGCGCAGCGCGTAACGGAGCGCAAGCGACGAGGCGCGGCTGCGGTAAACCGGTTCGGAAATGGCGGTCATGAAACTCCGTCGATGCGGCCCGAGCGCAGCCGCACCACGCGGTCGCAGCGCTGTGCGAGCGAGCTGTCATGCGTCACCAGCACCAGCGTCATGCCGCGCTCGGCGTGCTTGGTGAAGAGCATGTCAACGATCTGCCTGCCGGTGGTCTCGTCGAGATTGCCGGTCGGCTCGTCCGCGACGAGAATGGCGGGGTCGGGCGCCAGCGCGCGGGCAAGCGCCACGCGCTGCTGCTCGCCGCCGGACAATTGCGTCGGATAATGGTGCAGGCGCTCGCCGAGGCCTACGGAGGCAAGCTCCTTTGCCGCGCGCTCCGCCGCGTCGGGATTGCCGGCAAGCTCCAGCGGCACCGCGACGTTCTCCAGCGCCGTCATGGTCGGAATCAAATGAAACGACTGGAACACGATGCCGACCTGGCGGCCGCGGAAGCGCGCCAGCCCATCCTCGTCGAGGGCATTGAACGGCGTGCCGTTGACCACCACTTCTCCGCTGTCAGGACGTTCCAGCCCCGCCATCACCATCAGCAGGGTCGATTTGCCCGAGCCTGATGGTCCGATCAGCCCGATCGCTTCGCCCGATGCCACACGAAGGCTGATATCCTTCAGGATATGAACGCGGGCAGCGCCCGAGCCGAGCGAGAGGTTGACGTTGGAGATGGAAATGGTGTCCGGCTGGAGGCCGGTCAGGGAAGAGGATTCGATGCGACTGTCCATGGCTCGGTCATATGGCACTTCCGCCGCTCGGGTCGAGGGCTTGAAACGAATGTTTGCGCACATACCCGTGTTGATTATGGCTTTGATGACGGCCAGCCTGGCCTTGGCTCAGACGCCGGCTGCCGTACCGGCCAAGCCATTAAAAATGGTCGTGTTGGGCGATTCGTTGAGCGCCGGGCTCGGTCTGCAGGGCTCGGCGGCGTTCCCCGCCCGTCTGCAAAAAGCGTTGGCTGACAAGGGGATAAAGGTCGACATGATCAATGCCGGGGTGTCCGGCGATACCACCTCGGGCGGCCGCGACCGGCTGGACTGGTCGGTGCCGGAGGGAACCGAGGCCGTGATTGTCGAACTCGGCGCCAACGACGCGCTTCGCGGGATCGACCCCGCCGTTACCCGCACAGCCCTGAGCGATATCCTGACGCGGCTGAAGGCGCGCAATATCGCGGTTCTCCTGTGCGGCATGCTGGCGCCGCCGAATTACGGCAGCGACTACGCCGCGCGCTTCAACGCGATCTATCCGGAGCTCGCAAAATCCTTCGGCGTTCCGCTCTACCCGTTCTTTCTGGAAGGGGTCGCGGCCGATGCAAAACTGAACCAGGCCGACGGAATCCATCCGACCGCCGAGGGCGTCGATATCATCGTGAAGAACATTCTGCCCATGGTGGAGGCATTTATTGGCACGATCTCCGGGCAGCGGAGTTGAAAAAGCGGCAACGGAGGAGGTTACCCAAAGGTTTTCCCATAGCTTTTCGGACTGCTCGCCCCGCGTGCTTCGCAGGGTCATATAAGTCAGGTAGGAATTGAGCGATCGGTGATTCGTCGCCGGGCTGCTTCCAGGCGCAAGCCCTTCGGGTTTGCGCCTCTGCATCGAGGATTTTGCGATGCCGCGTTTGTTTGCTGGACTGGAAATTCCGGCCGAGATCGGCCAGAGCCTTTCCAATTTGCGTGGCGGCCTTCCGGGCGCACGCTGGATCGATCCCGAAAATTATCACGTCACCTTGCGCTTCATCGGCGACATCGACGGCATGTCGGCGAATGAAATCGCCTCGATGCTGTTTCGGATCAACCGCAAGCCGTTCGAGGTCAAGGTGCAGGGCCTGCAAAGCTTTGGCGGCAGGAAACCGCGCGCGGTGGTCGCTTCCGTCGAGCCGAGCCGGCCGCTGATCGAGCTTCAGGCCGAACTCGAGCGGCTGTTGCAAAGGCTCGGGCTCGATCCCGAGGGCCGCAAATTCACCCCGCATGTGACGCTGGCGCGGCTGCACGATGCCTCCAGCCAGGACGTTGCCGATTATCTCTCGGTGCGCGGCTATTTCCCGAGCCGCACGTTCATGGCCTCGCGCTTCGTGCTGTTCTCGTCCCGCGCCTCCACCGGCGGCGGCCCCTACGTGGTCGAGGATTCCTACGCGCTGAGCGCGTGAAAGGAGTTGCGGCGTAGCGGGCACCCCCTCCCAACCGGGCAGGGCGCGTCGTGCTTTGCATAGGTCCAGACCAATTAGCCGCTTGCAATTTTCGGCGCGCTGAGGCCGAAAGGGGGCCATGCTGTCGACTGACCCCACCTCGTTCCGCGCGCAGTATCAGGCTCTGGTTTCCTCCGGAGCGATCGATGCCGATCCCGCGCAGGCGGACGCCGCCGAGGCATTTTCAGCGCTTGAAGGGCGGCTTTCCAGCTACAAGCCGGCACGCAAGCTGAGCCTGCTCGGCCGCCTCTTTGGCGACAAGAGCGATACGCCGCCGAACGGGCTCTACGTCCATGGCGAGGTCGGCCGCGGCAAGACCATGCTGATGGATCTGTTCTTTCAGCACTCGCCGGTCCAGCACAAGCGCCGCGCCCATTTCCATGAATTCATGGCCGAGGCGCATGAGAAGATCTACGGCTATCGCCAGAACATCGCGCGCGGCGAAATCGCCGACGGCGACGTGATCGAACTGACGGCGAACGCCATCTTCGACGAGGCGTGGCTGTTATGTTTCGACGAGTTTCACGTCACCGATATTGCCGACGCCATGATCCTGGGCCGGCTGTTCTCGAAACTGTTCGAGCTCGGCACCGTGGTCGTGGCGACGTCGAATGTCGCGCCCGAGGATCTCTACAAGGGCGGTCTCAACCGCGCGCTGTTCCTGCCCTTCATTGCGCAGATCGAGGGCCGCATGGACGTGCTGCGGCTCGATGCGCGCACCGATTTCCGGCTGGAAAAACTCGCAGGCGTGAAGATGTGGCTGGTGCCGCCGGATGACGAAGCCGGCGCCGCGCTCGACCGCGCCTGGCGCAAGATGACGGGCAACTCGCCCTGCAAGCCGCGCGACATCTCGATCAAGGGCCGCGTCCTGCGCGTGCCCTGCTCGGCGCATGGCGTCGCGCGGTTTTCCTTTGCCGATATCTGCGAAAGGCCGCTCGCCGCATCCGACTATCTGCGGCTGGCACATGACTATCACACCATCCTGATCGACCGCATTCCGGTGATGGATTATCCTGAGCGCAACGCCGCCAAGCGCTTCATCTCGCTGATCGACACGCTCTACGATAACGCCGTGAAGCTGATGGCGTCGGCCGAGGCCGATCCGGTGTCGCTGTACCTGGCGACCGAGGGGATCGAGGCGATGGAGTTCAAGCGGACCGCCTCGCGCCTGATCGAGATGAGCTCGGAGTCCTACCTGGCGCTGCCGCATGGCCGGAAGGATTCCGCGGCCAGCGGGTCGAGCACGGGGTTGGTGGAGACCTGACGGCGAAGCCGTCATTCCGGGGCGATGCGTAGCATCGAACCCGGAATCTCGAGATTCCGGGTCTGGTGCTGGCGCACCATCCCGGAATGACGGTGCTTGAAGAGTACCTGACCGAAATCAAGGCTAGGCCTTACAATTGGGCATAGTCCGTCTTGAACCGGCCAATCGAAAGGGATAACCAGCCTTCCGACTGACAATTCACCCTCACACGCTTCGGCTCAGAAGGACAAATTTCCCATGGCGCGCGACAAGATTGCCTTGATTGGCTCCGGTCAGATCGGCGGAACGCTGGCTCACCTCATCGGCCTGAAGGAGCTCGGCGACGTCGTGATGTTCGACATCGCCGAGGGCGTCCCCCAGGGTAAAGCGCTCGACATCGCCCAGTCCTCCCCGGTCGACGGCTTCGACTCCAACCTCACCGGCGCCAATTCCTACGAGGCGCTCGACGGCGCCAAGGTCTGCATCGTCACCGCCGGCGTGCCGCGCAAGCCCGGCATGAGCCGCGATGACCTCCTGAGCATCAACCTCAAGGTCATGGAGCAGGTCGGCGCCGGCATCAAGAAATACGCCCCCGATTCCTTTGTCATCTGCATCACCAACCCGCTGGATGCGATGGTCTGGGCGCTGCAGAAGGCTTCGGGCATGCCGCACAAGAAGGTGGTCGGCATGGCCGGGGTGCTGGACTCCGCGCGCTTCCGCTACTTCCTGGCCGATGAATTCAACGTCTCGGTCGAGGACGTCACCGCCTTCGTGCTGGGGGGCCACGGCGACACCATGGTGCCGCTGACGCGCTATTCCACCGTTGCCGGCATTCCGCTGCCCGACCTCGTCAAGATGGGCTGGACCTCGCAGGCCCGCATCGACGAGATCGTCGACCGCACCCGCAACGGCGGCGCCGAGATCGTCAACCTGCTGAAGACCGGTTCCGCCTTCTATGCGCCGGCGGCTTCCGCCATTGCGATGGCCGAGAGCTACCTGAAGGACAAGAAGCGCGTGCTGCCCTGCGCCGCCTATCTCAACGGCGAATACAATGTGAAGGACATGTATGTCGGTGTTCCCGTCGTGATCGGCTCGAGGGGTGTCGAGCGCGTCGTCGAGATCGAGCTGGCCGGCAAGGATCGCGAAGCCTTCGACAAGTCGGTCGGTGCGGTCCAGGGATTGGTCGATGCCTGCAAAAAGATCGCGCCCGATCTTCTCGGCCGTTGATTTTGCTTAGCTTTCGCCCCCTCGTGGGGCGAAAATGCTTTCAGGGTTGCAGTTATATTGGTATATGGTATGCCAACTACCAATGCCGGTGAACTGTAGAACTCGCCGCGAAGGGTTTTGGGGAGCGTCCAGATGAATATCCATGAATACCAGGCCAAGGCTCTGCTGCACGAATTCGGCGTGCCGATTTCGCGTGGCGTGGCGGTGCTGAAGGCCTCGGATTCGGACGCTGCCGCCAAGCAGCTTCCCGGTCCGGTCTGGGTGGTGAAGAGCCAGATCCACGCCGGCGGCCGCGGCAAGGGCAAGTTCAAGGAAGCCTCAGCCGGCGACAAGGGCGGCGTCCGCATCGCCAAGTCGGTAGCGGAAGTCAACGAGTTCGCCAAGCAGATGCTGGGCGCAACCCTCGTGACAGTGCAGACCGGCCCGGCCGGCAAGCAGGTCAACCGCCTCTACATCGAGGAAGGCTCCGACATCGACAAGGAGTTCTACCTCTCGATCCTGGTCGACCGCGAAACTTCGAAAGTGTCGTTTGTGGTTTCGACCGAAGGCGGCGTCAATATCGAGGAAGTCGCGCACAACACGCCCGAGAAGATCGTGACCTTCTCGGTCGATCCGGCAACCGGCATCATGGGCCATCACGGCCGCACGGTGGCCAAGGCGCTCAATCTCACCGGCGATCTCGCCCGGCAAGCCGAGAAGCTGGTGGCGCAGCTCTACGCGGCCTTCACCGGCAAGGACATGGCGATGCTGGAGATCAATCCGCTCGTCGTCACCAAGCAGGGCCAGTTGCGGGTGCTCGATGCCAAGGTATCGTTCGACGACAACGCGCTGTTCCGCCACCCCGAGATCGCGGTGTCGTTGCGCGATTTGACCGAGGAGGACGCCAAGGAAGTCGAGGCGTCCAAATACGACCTCAACTACGTGACCCTCGACGGCACCATCGGCTGCATGGTCAACGGCGCCGGCCTCGCCATGGCGACGATGGACATCATCAAGCTCTACGGCATGGAGCCCGCGAACTTCCTCGACGTCGGCGGCGGCGCCAGTGTGGAAAAAGTCGCGGCGGCCTTCAAGATCATCACCGCCGATCCCAACGTGAAGGGCATCCTCGTCAACATCTTCGGCGGCATCATGAAGTGCGACGTCATCGCCGAGGGCGTGGTGGCCGCGGTGAAGCAGGTCGGCCTCAAGGTGCCGCTGGTGGTTCGGCTCGAAGGCACCAATGTCGATGCCGGCAAGCAGATCATCCGCGAATCCGGCCTCAACGTGGTGCCGGCCGACAATCTCGACGACGCCGCACAGAAGATCGTGAAAGCCGTCAAGGGAGGCTAGCGATGGCTGACCATCTCGCCGCACCGACACCGCTGGACGAACACCGCAAGCTCGCGGCTTTCGCGGGTGAATGGGCCGGCGAGGAAATGGTCTATCCGTCGCGATGGAACGCCGGCGGTCCGGCAACCTCGCATGTGGTCGCGCGCGTGGATCTCAACGGCTTCTACCTGATCCAGGACACCCGCCAGATGCGCGACGGCAAGGAGAGCTTCGCGACCCACGGCGTGTTCACCTACGACCGCGAAGACCGGACCTACAAATTGTTCTGGCACGATTCGCTCGGCTACTACCCGCCGTCGCCGGCCTCCGGCGCCTGGGTCGGCAACAAGCTGACACTGGTGCGCGGCTCGCTGCGCGGCAACGCCCGCCATGTCTATGAAGTCGTCGACAACGACAACTACACCATGAAGATCCAGTTCTCGCCCGATGCCGAAGGATGGGCCGACGTGCTCACCGGCGTTTACCGGCGCATTCTCTAACCCATCGTTCCCGATCACTTACGAAAGCGTCATCAACCATGTCCGTTCTGATCGACAAGAATACCAAAGTCATCTGCCAGGGTTTTACCGGTAAGAACGGAACGTTCCACTCGGAAGCCGCAATCGCTTACGGCACCAGGATGGTCGGCGGCACCTCGCCCGGAAAAGGCGGCTCCCAGCATCTCGGCCTGCCGGTGTTCGACACCGTTCGCGAGGCGCGCGAGAAGACCGGCGCCGACGCCAGTGTGATCTACGTGCCGCCGCCGGGCGCGGCGGATGCGATCTGCGAAGCGATCGATGCGGAGATCCCGCTGATCGTCTGCATCACCGAGGGCATCCCGGTGCTCGACATGGTCCGCGTCAAGAGATCGTTGAGCGGATCGAAGTCGCGCCTGATCGGGCCGAACTGCCCGGGCGTGATGACCGCGGGCGAATGCAAGATCGGCATCATGCCGGCCAACATCTTCAAGCCGGGCAGCGTCGGGATCGTTTCCCGCTCCGGCACGTTGACCTATGAAGCCGTGTTCCAGACCACGCAGGAAGGCCTCGGCCAGACCACCGCGGTCGGCATCGGCGGCGACCCGGTCAAGGGCACCGAGTTCATCGACGTGCTCGAGATGTTCCTCAAGGACGACAACACCACCTCGATCATCATGATCGGCGAAATCGGCGGCTCGGCCGAAGAGGACGCCGCCCAGTTCATCAAGGACGAGGCCAGGCGCGGCCGCAAGAAGCCGATGGTCGGCTTCATCGCCGGCGTCACCGCCCCTCCCGGCCGCCGCATGGGCCATGCCGGCGCGATCATCTCCGGCGGCAAGGGCGACGCCGGATCCAAGACCGCGGCCATGGAAGCCGCCGGAATCGCCGTCTCGCCGTCCCCGGCACGGCTCGGACATACGCTTGCCGAAAAATTGAAATCTTAATTCATTTTTTGGTTCTTTTAGGCGCGAATATCCGTCCTAAATAGGGTAAAGCTTCTCAACCGAGCTGGTTCGGGCTTCCGGACCGGCTAAAGCGCCGTTTTCCACGCGCAAAGCGACATTACCCAGGACGCCATCATGTCTCGCCAGGACGCGAACGCAGCATTTGCCCTCTCCTCCTTTTTGCAGGGCACCAACGCCACGTATATTGACGAGCTCTATGCCCGCTACGAGCAGGACCCCGGCTCTGTCGACGGCGAATGGCAGGAATTCTTCAAGAGCCTGAAAGACACCCCGGCGGACGTCCGGAAGAACGCCGAAGGCCCCTCCTGGGGCCGGGACAACTGGCCGCTCACCCCGCAGGACGACCTGACCTCGGCGCTGGACGGCAACTGGGCCCAGGTCGAGAAGGCGGTCGGGGCCAAGCTCGCCGCCAGGGCGCAGACCAAGGGCGCCGAACTGTCGCCCGCCGACGTCAACCAGGCGACGCGCGATTCCGTCCGCGCCCTGATGCTGATCCGGGCCTACCGCATGCGCGGTCATTTCCACGCCAAGCTTGATCCGCTCGGCATCGAGGCGCCGCGCGACCGCGAAGAGCTCGATCCGCGCACCTACGGCTTCACCGAGGCCGATTTCGACCGCAAGATCTTCCTCGACCACGTGCTCGGCCTCGAATACGGCAGCCTGCGCGAGATCGTCGCGATCTGCGAGCGCACCTACTGCCAGACGCTCGGCGTCGAGTTCATGCACATCTCCAACGCGGCGCAGAAAGCCTGGATCCAGGAGCGGATCGAGGGGCCGGACAAGGAAATCAGCTTCACGCCGGAAGGTCGCCGCGCCATCCTCAACAAGCTGATCGAAGCCGAGGGCTTCGAAAAATTCTGCGACCTCAAGTTCACGGGCACCAAGCGGTTCGGCCTCGACGGCGGTGAATCGCTGATCCCCGCGCTCGAGCAGATCATCAAGCGCGGCGGCAATCTCGGCGTGAAGGAAATCGTGCTCGGCATGCCGCATCGCGGCCGCCTCAACGTGCTTACCCAGGTGATGGCCAAGTCGCACCGCGCACTGTTCCACGAGTTCAAGGGCGGCTCGGCCAACCCCGAGGACGTCGAAGGCTCCGGCGACGTCAAATATCATCTGGGCGCATCGAGCGACCGCGAGTTCGACGGCAACAAGATCCATCTGTCGCTGACCGCCAACCCGTCGCATCTGGAAATCGTCGACCCCGTCGTGCTCGGCAAGGTGCGCGCCAAGCAGGACCAGCACGGCGATCCGCCCGATATGCGCATCTCGGTGCTGCCGCTGCTGATGCATGGCGATGCGGCGTTCGCCGGCCAGGGCGTGGTGGCCGAATGCTTCGGCCTTTCGGACCTGAAGGGCTATCGAACCGGCGGCTCGCTGCATTTCATCGTCAACAACCAGATCGGCTTCACCACCTATCCGCGCTATTCGCGCTCCTCGCCCTATCCGTCCGACGTCGCGAAGATGATCGACGCGCCGATCTTCCACGTCAACGGCGACGATCCGGAAGCGGTGGTGTTCGCCGCCAAGGTCGCGATCGAATTCCGCCAGAAATTCCACAAGCCTGTCGTCATCGACATGTTCTGCTACCGCAGGCATGGCCACAACGAAGGCGACGAGCCGGCGTTCACCCAGCCGGTGATGTACAAGAGGATTGCAACGCATCCCGGTACGGTCGAGATCTATTCCAAGCGCCTCGTCGCCGACGGCGTGCTGACCGAGGGCGAGGTCGAGAAGGCCAAGGCCGATTGGCGCGCGCGGCTCGATGCCGAACTCGAGGCTGGTACCGGCTACAAGCCGAACAAGGCCGACTGGCTCGATGGCAAGTGGGCCGGCTTCAAGTCCGCCGACCAGGAAGAGGATGCCCGTCGCGGCGTCACCGGCGTCGATGTCAATATTCTCAAGGATATCGGCCGCAAGATCACCAAGGTGCCGGACGGCTTCCGGGTTCACCGCACCATCCAGCGTTTCCTGGAGAACCGCGCCAAGGCGATCGACAATGGCGTCGGCATCGACTGGGCGACCGGCGAGGCGCTGGCGTTCTGCACGCTGCTGCAGGAGGGTCACCACGTCCGCCTGTCGGGCCAGGACTCCGAGCGCGGCACGTTCTCGCAGCGCCATTCGGTGCTGATCGATCAGGAAGACGAGAGCCGCTATACGCCCTTCAACCATCTCGGCCACGACCAGGGTCATTACGAGGTCATCAACTCGCTATTGTCGGAAGAGGCGGTGCTCGGCTTCGAGTACGGCTATTCGCTCGCCGAGCCGAACGCGCTGGCGATGTGGGAAGCGCAGTTCGGCGATTTCGCCAACGGTGCGCAGGTGGTGTTCGACCAGTTCATTTCCTCGGGCGAGCGTAAATGGCTGCGCATGTCCGGCCTCGTCTGCCTGTTGCCGCACGGCTATGAAGGCCAGGGGCCGGAGCACTCCTCGGCGCGCCTCGAGCGTTTCCTGCAGATGTGCGCGGAAGACAACATGCAGGTGGTCTACCCGACCACGCCGGCGAATTACTTCCATGCGCTGCGCCGGCAGCTGCATCGCGAGATCCGCAAGCCGCTGATCATGATGACGCCGAAGTCGCTGCTGCGCCACAAGCGCGCGGTATCGCGGCTCGACGAGCTCGGCAAGGACGCGACCTTCCACCGCATCCTGTACGATGACGCGCAGATGCTGCCCGACGAGAAGATCAAGCTGGTGCCCGATGCCAATATCCGTCGCGTCGTGCTGTGCTCGGGCAAGGTCTATTACGACCTCTACGAGGAGCGCGAGAAGCGCGGCATCGACGACATCTACATCCTGCGCGTCGAGCAGCTCTATCCGGTGCCGCTGAAGGCGCTGGTGCAGGAGCTCGGCCGCTTCAAGAACGCCGAAGTGGTCTGGTGCCAGGAAGAGCCGCGCAACATGGGCGCGTGGCACTTCATCGAGCCCTATCTCGAATGGGTGCTGAACCAGATCCACGCGCCGAACCGCCGTCCGCGATACGCGGGCCGCGCGGCATCGGCGGCGACGGCCACCGGTTTGATGTCGAAGCACCAGGCGCAGCTCAGGGCTTTCCTGGATGAGGCGCTGAGCTAGCATTTTGTCATTTGTCATGCTCCGCGAAAGCGGGGCATCCAGTACGCCGTGCCGTGCGTTTTGATCACGACCGTCCCGGAGTACTGGATCGTCCGCCCCAGCGCGCAATCGCGCGCAAGCCGGACGATGACGCACCAACGATTGAGGGAAAAATACCATGACTGAAATTCGTGTTCCGACACTCGGTGAGTCCGTAACGGAAGCCACCATCGGCCGCTGGTTCAAGAAGGCCGGCGACGCGGTGGCGGTGGACGAGCCGCTGGTGGAACTCGAGACCGACAAGGTCACCATCGAAGTGCCGGCGCCGTCTGCAGGCGTGCTCGGCGAAATCTCCGCCAAGGATGGCGAGACGGTCGCCGTAGGCGCACTGCTCGGCCAGATCACCGACGGCGCCCCCGCGGCGGCGAAGCCGGCCGCCGCCGCGCCTGCCAAGGCCGCTGCGCCGGCTGTCGCGCCCGCCGCCGCGTCTGCGCCGTCGAAGACCGTCGCGGCGGATGCGCCGCTGGCGCCGTCGGTCCGCAAGCTCTCCGCCGAGAGCGGCATCGATGCGTCAACCGTTCCCGGCTCCGGCAAGGACGGCCGCGTCACCAAGGGCGACATGCTGGCCGCGATCGAGAAGGCGGCGTCCGCGCCGACCCCGGTCAATCAGCCGGCCGCCGCGGTGCAGGTCCGTGCGCCGTCGCCGGCCGACGACGCCGCGCGCGAGGAGCGGGTGAAGATGACGCGGCTGCGCCAGACCATCGCGCGTCGCTTGAAGGACGTGCAGAACACCGCGGCGATGCTGACGACCTTCAACGAGGTCGACATGACCAACGTCATGGCGCTGCGCTCGCAGTACAAGGACGTGTTCGAGAAGAAGCACGGCACCAAGCTCGGCTTCATGGGCTTCTTCACCAAGGCCTGCGTGCAGGCGCTGAAGGACATTCCCGCCGTCAACGCCGAGATCGACGGCACCGACCTGATCTACAAGAACTACTACCACGTCGGCATCGCGGTCGGCACCGACAAGGGCCTCGTCGTGCCCGTGGTGCGCGACTGCGACCACAAGTCGATCTCCGACATCGAAAAGGGCATCGCCGATTTCGGCCGCCGCGCCCGCGACGGCCAGCTCAAGATCGACGAGATGCAGGGCGGCACCTTCACCATCACCAATGGCGGCATCTACGGCTCGCTGATGTCGACGCCGATCCTCAACGCGCCGCAGTCGGGCATCCTCGGCATGCACAAGATCCAGGAGCGGCCGATGGTGGTCGGCGGCAAGATCGAGGTGCGCCCGATGATGTATCTGGCGCTGTCCTACGATCACCGCGTGATCGACGGCAAGGAAGCGGTGACCTTCCTGGTCCGCGTCAAGGAAAGCCTGGAAGACCCGGCGCGGCTGGTGCTGGATCTCTGAGGATCGATCGTCACAATGTCGGAGTGGGTCGCATTTTCGGAAATCATTCGGAACGCGGCCCTGACTCTAGCTGCGCTCGTTGGTGCGGCGCTCGCATGGCGGCAATTGTCGCCTGCGGCACTGCAGGCTCGTTCGGCGAATATGCAGGCAAATCTGGCGAGGCGGGCACATGTTACCGAATTGTTTAACCGGGCTGTCGGGCAACTGCGGGATCCCAATCTTGAGGTCAGGCTCGCGGCCATCTATGTATTGCGGGAGGTTGCGAAAGATTTCCCTGACCTTTCAAACCCTGTATTCGAGCTCTTGCAGGCTCACCTGCGCGCTAACAAGGTCGACTATGGAGACGAAGATCCGCCTATAGACATCAAAGAAATCATCGCGACACTCAGGAACAGGTTAGGAGCTCCCGATGCGGAAAGTTAAAGAATCGGCTTCGGTTCGTACACTAGATCTGCACGGCGCCTTTGTCCGACGAACTGATCTTAGCGGGGCTTCGCTCCGCGGCGCGAATATGACAGGGACCGACGCGACAAATGCAATCCTTCGCGATGCTGACTTTGAGGGAGCGGTTCTCAACGGAACTATTCTGCGAGGCGCCGACCTCAGTGGAGCGAAGAATCTCACAGTCCAGCAGCTTTCGCGCGCGATTATCGACAGTCGCACAATACTGCCTGCTTATATCGACCGAGCGGAGCTACGGAGTTCAGGCATCGGTAACTGAATGTAAAAGCGTATTCTACGTGTGGGCGGCCACGTTCTGTAGTTGGGGGCTGATGTGACGGACAGGGTTGTTGTGATCACCGGCGGCAGTCGCGGCATCGGCCGCGCGGCCGCGCTTGCTGCGGCCGCGCGCGGTTATCGTGTCGTGGTCGGCTACGCCAGCAACAAGACCGCGGCAGACGAAGTCGTCGGCATGATCGAAGGCAAGAACGGCAAGGCCATCGCCGTGAAATGCGACGTTGGTCATGAGAGCGACATCCTCGCGCTGTTCAAGGCGGCGGACGGCTTCGGCACGCTGGGTGCGCTCGTCAACAATGCCGGCATCGTCGGCAAGAGCGGCGTGCGCGTCGAGGACATGACGGCTGAACGGATCCAGGAAGTGATGGCGGTCAACGTGACCGGTGCCATCCTGTGCGCGCGCGAGGCGGTGAAGCGCATGTCGACCAAGTTCGGCGGCAAGGGCGGCGTCATCGTCAACATCTCGTCGGTCGCAGCCCGGCTCGGCTCGGCCAACACCTATGTCGACTATGCCGCCTCGAAGGCCGCGATCGATGCGCTCACGGTCGGCCTCAGCCACGAGGTCGCCACCGACGGCATTCGCGTTGCAGGCATCCGCCCCGGGCTGATCGATACCGAGATTCACGCCTCCGGCGGCGAGCCCGATCGGGCGCAGCGTCTTGCGCCGATGGTGCCGATGAAGCGCGTCGGCAAGGCCGAAGAAATCGCCAATGCCATCGTCTGGCTGATGTCGGACGAAGCCTCCTACGTCACCGGTACCACTCTTGATGTGTCGGGCGGGCGCTAACGCCTGACACGCTTCCCAGCTACAGGACTTCAATCATGGCTACCTACGATCTCGTCGTCATCGGCACCGGCCCGGGCGGATATGTCTGCGCGGTGCGCGCGGCGCAACTCGGCATGAAGGTCGCCGTGGTCGAGAAGAATGCGACGCTCGGCGGCACCTGCCTGAACGTCGGCTGCATGCCGTCGAAGGCATTGCTGCACGCCTCCGAAATGTTCGAGGAAGCCGCGCATTCCTTTGCCAAAATGGGCGTCAGCGTTTCCGCGCCGAAGCTCGATCTGCCCGCGATGATGAACTTCAAGCAGCAGGGCATCGACGGCAACGTCAAGGGCGTCGAGTTCCTGATGAAGAAGAACAAGGTCGACGTGCTGAAGGGCACCGGCAAGATCCTCGGTGCCGGCAAGGTTGAAGTCAGTGGTGGCGGCAAGACCGAAACGGTTGAAACCAAGAACGTCGTCATTGCCACCGGCTCCGATATCGCGCGGCTGAAAGGCATCGAGATCGACGAAAAGCGCATCGTGTCGTCGACCGGCGCGCTTTCGTTGGAAAAAGTGCCGGAAAAGATGCTGATCGTCGGCGCCGGCGTGATCGGGCTCGAACTCGGGTCGGTATGGCGCCGGCTGGGATCGGAGGTCATGGTTGTCGAATTCCTCGACCGTATCCTGCCCGGTATGGACGGCGAAGTGGCGAAGCAATTCCAGCGCATGCTCGAGAAGCAGGGCTTTGCATTCAAGCTCGGTGCCAAGGTCACCAGCGTCGACACGTCGGGCAAGACGCTGAAGGTCAGTGTCGAACCGGCCGCCGGCGGCGCGGCGGAGACGCTGGAGGCCGACGTGGTTCTCGTCTGCATCGGCCGCGTGCCCTACACCGAAGGGCTGGGCCTCAAGGAAGCCGGCATCGCGCTCGACAATCGCGGCCGTGTGCAGATCGATAAGCATTTCGCGACCAGCGTGAAGGGCGTCTATGCGATCGGCGACGTGGTGGCGGGACCGATGCTCGCGCACAAGGCCGAGGACGAAGGCGTCGCCTGCGCCGAAATCATCGCGGGCCAGGCCGGCCATGTGAACTACGATGTCATTCCAGGCGTCGTGTATACCACGCCGGAAGTGTCGTCAGTCGGCAAGACCGAGGAGGAACTGAAGCAGGCGGGCGTCGCCTATACGTCAGGCAAGTTTCCGTTTACCGCCAACGGTCGTTCCAAGGTCAATCAGACCACTGACGGCTTCGTGAAGATTCTCGCAGATGCGAAAACCGACCGCGTGCTCGGCGTGCACATCATCGGCCGCGAAGCGGGCGAAATGATCCATGAAGCCTGCGTTCTGATGGAATTCGGCGGTTCCGCCGAGGATCTCGCGCGCACCTGCCACGCGCACCCGACACGCTCGGAGGCCGTCAAGGAGGCCGCGCTTGCGGTCGGCAAACGTGCCATCCATATGTGATCGGAACCCGGAACATTCCGGGTAGAGCATGGAGGAAGAAGCCTGTATCCCGCTTCTCGAAAAGGCCATGCTTTGAACGCCAAATCGGAGCGCGGCGACCGATCCATCGACGTCGTTCCGCTCCAGAGATTACAAACCGATGATGCGCCGCCTGTTACAGCCGCTCTGGGTTTTGCTTGCGATCGTCTTCCTGATCGAAGCCTGGCTGTGGGATCATCTCGAGCCGATCGTCGCGCGCGTCGTCGCGGCGATTCCGCTTCGCGCCTTCAAGCAATGGCTTGCTGACCGCGTCGATGCGCTGTCGCCGGCGATGACGCTGATCGTGTTCGCGGTGCCGGTAATCCCGCTGTTCCCGCTGAAGCTGATCGGCCTGTGGCTGCTCGCGAATCAATATTGGCTGGGTGCCGCCGCGGTCATCGTCGCCGGAAAGTTCCTCGGCCTCGGCGTCACCGCCTTCATCTTCGACGTGACGCGCCCCAAGCTGCTGCAGATGGCGTGGTTCAGGAAGACCTATGAATTCATCATGGCGATGCGCGCCAAGGCGGCCGCCATTGTCCAGCCGATCAAGCAGCGCATCCGCGAAATCCTGCGCGGTGACGGTGATAGCTGGTCATCGCGCACGCTGCGGCTGATCGCGCGCTTCCGCAAGAGCGTGCACCAGGCGCGTTAGCCTGCTTCGCCCTGTCATCGCCCGCCTTGTGCGCAATTTGCGCACTGGGCGGGCGATCCAGTATTCCAGAGAAAGTAGTGCTTGACCGAAGGGCCGCAGCGTACTGGATGCCCTGCCTTCGCAGGGCATGACAGAGGCGGCCGCTTCGCGAACCCTCAATGCAGATGCAGCAGATGCGGCGCGTAAAGGCCGAGGCCGGTGATCGCGATGCCTACGATTGCCAGCAGGCCTGACACCCAGGCCAGAGCCATCATGCCGGTGATGATGGTGGCGGATGCCAGCACGATGCCGATCTGGAAAGCGGCCGAAGCGATCTCGTAGTGGTGATACTTCGCGGTCGCCTCGTCGCGTTCATGCTCGGCATGCTTGGCGCGCTTGGCGAGTTCTTCCGAGCCCTCGCCGGTTTCCGGCTCCGAGCGATAACGCTGCGCGGTCTTGTTCCAGTCGTCGATCTGCTTCTGCAGCGCCGCCCTGGCGGCCTCGTCGCCGACCGTGCCCATGCTCAGCCTGGCGTGCTCGGCGGTCGCCTGCACCACGGTGCGGCGGATGCTCTTGGCCTGGAAGAACGCCCAGAGATTCGATGCCTCGACATTCTTGCTGATCGCTTCGGTCTGCGCGCCCTTGCCCAGCGTTTCCGACAGCGCCAGGAACAGGGCGATCACGGCGATCAGCAACGCGATCCTCTTGTTCGAGCCCGACGCGTGCTCGGCATGCTCGGCATGCTCCATGCTTTCATGTGCGCCCATGTTCATCTCCCCAAAAGTCGACCGCGGCCACGATTGCCGAACGGCCCGTTCAACGCAAGAGTTAAGCGGATTTTGGGCGCGTCCGTTCAACGGTTGCTCTATCCGTATTTTTAGCTCTCAGTATGACAGCCGCCGATTGGGCCGCGGCGTGCCGCGCCCATCCTACTTTGCATGGGGTTGTTTTCGATATTTTGTGTCTGGGAGCCTCACCCGCGCGGATGCGCGGAGCGATACACTTCCAAGAGCCGCTCGCTGTCGATGCCGGTGTAGATCTGCGTCGTCGAGAGCGAGGCGTGGCCGAGCAATTCCTGGATCGCGCGCAGATCGCCGCCACGGCTGAGCAGATGGGTAGCGAAGGAATGCCGCAGCGCGTGCGGGGTGGCACTGTCGGGCAGGCCGAGCGCGCCGCGCAGCCGCTCCATCGTAAGCTGAATGATCCGTGGCGAAAGCGGCCCGCCGCGGGCGCCGACGAAAATCGGTCCGGCCGGCGGCAATGAATGCGGGCACATCGCGACGTAGTCGGCGATCAGCGCCAGCACATTCTGCAGCACCGGCACCATGCGGGTCTTGTTGCCCTTGCCGGTGACGATGAGGACATCGCCTTCGCCGGGTTTCGGCACGTCGCGCCGCTTCAGCCCCAGCGCCTCGGAGATGCGCAGGCCCGAGCCATAGAGCAGCGCCATCACGGCGGCGTCGCGCGCCAGAATCCAGGGTTCGCGTTCCTCGCCGGCGCGCTCATCGGCGTCGGCAAAACGCTTGGCGGCTGCCATCTGGATCGGCTTCGGCAGGCTCTTCGCCACCTTGGGCGCGCGGATCGCGGACAGCGCGCCGACCTTGCCCTTGCCTTCGCGCTCGAGATAGCGGCCGAACGATCTGAGCCCCGCCAGTGCCCGCATCAACGAGCGTCCGGCGATATCATCGGCGCGGCGCATCGCCATGAAGGCCCTGACGTCGGTGGCCTCCAGTGCGGCAAACCGCTTCAGCGTGACCTTCTCGCCCCAATGTTCGGCGAGGAAGGTGAGGCATTGGCGGAGATCGCGGGCATAGGCTTCCAGCGTCTTCGGCGACAGCCGTCGCTCGGCGCGCAGATGCGTCAGCCAGCGCGCCATCTGCTGCGCGAAGCCGTCGTCGGCGCAATCGAGTTCGAGGCCTTGCGGAACTTGCTTGCCCATGGCCTTCCCGGTCTTGGAGGCGATGCTTCAGTCGATTATATCGCACTTCTTTCGTTTACCGTTCGCTAACCGGGCAGCGGGGCGCTAGCCTTTGCTCAAACTATCTCGAGCCTGATTCCCCTGATGGACCACGCCACCCGCCAAACCGGCTCCTCGGCATCCTCGACCCGCGTCGTCGATGTGCTGGTGCCGGTCGCGCTCGATCAGGCCTATTCCTACCGCGTGCCGCGCGGCATGGAGCTGAAGCCCGGCGATGTCGTCTGCGTGCCGCTCGGGCCGCGCGAGGTGGTCGCGGTGGTGTGGGCGGAGAACGCCAAGCCCGATCCGCGGCTGCACAACCGCCTGAAGGACGTCGGCGAAAAACTCGACGTGCCGCCGCTGAAGCCCGAACTGCGCAGCCTCGTCGACTGGGTCGCCAATTACACGCTGTCCGCCCGCGGCATGGTGCTGCGGATGGCCTTGCGGATGGGCGACAATCTCGGGCCCGAACGGATGCGGCTTGGCGTTCGTCTGGTCGGCGAACCGCCGCGGCGCCTGACCCCGGCGCGGCGGCGGCTGATCGAGGTGTTGTCGGACGGGCTGCTGCACGGCAAGTCCGAGGCGGCGCGGGAGGCCGGTGTCAGCTCCGGCGTGGTCGACGGTCTCGTCGACGAGGGCACGCTGACCGTCGAGGCGATGCCGCCGCCGCTGCCGCCGCCGGCGCCCGATCCGTCCTTTGCGCAGCCTGAATTTTCCAGCCAGCAGCGCGCGGCTGTGGATGCGATGCGCGCGCTTGCCGCCAATGGCACCTTCCATGTCGCGCTGCTCGACGGCGTGACCGGTTCGGGCAAGACGGAAGTTTATTTCGAGGCGATTGCGGAAGTGATCCGGCGCGGCAAGCAATGCCTGATCCTGATGCCGGAGATCGCGCTGACCGGACAATTCCTCGACCGCTTCGCCCAGCGCTTCGGCGTGCGTCCGTTGGAATGGCATTCCGAGCTGACGCCGCGGACGCGGCAGCGCAATTGGGCCGCAATATCGACGGGCGAGGCGCCGGTCGTGGTCGGCGCGCGCTCGGCGCTGTTTCTGCCCTATGCGGATCTCGGGTTGATCATCGTCGATGAGGAGCACGATCAGGCCTACAAGCAGGATGAAGGCGCGCACTACCACGCCCGCGACATGGCCGTGGTGCGCGCGCATATCGCCAAAATTCCGATCGTGCTGGCGTCCGCCACGCCTTCGGTGGAATCCGAGGTCAACGCACGGAAGGGGCGCTACCAGCGCGTCGCGCTGCCGTCGCGCTTCGGCGGCCAGCACATGCCGCATATCGAGGCGGTCGACCTGCGCCGCGCGCCGCCGCCGCGTGGCCGCTTCATCTCGCCGCCGCTTGCCGAACAGGTGCAGTTCGCGATCGAGAAGCGCGAACAGGCCCTGCTGTTCCTCAACCGGCGCGGCTATGCGCCGCTGACGCTATGCCGTGCCTGCGGGCATCGTTTTGCCTGCACCATCTGCGACGCCTGGCTGGTCGATCACCGATTCCGCCAGCGCCTGGTCTGCCACCATTGCGGGTTCTCGATGGCGCGGCCGAACATCTGCCCGCACTGCCAGGCCGAGGAATCGCTGGCTGCGATCGGGCCTGGCGTCGAGCGCCTGCAGGAAGAGGCGGCGGCGCTGTTTCCGAACGCGCGCACCATGGTGCTGTCGAGCGATCTCATCACCTCGATCGAGACCATGCGCAGCGAGCTGAACGAAATCGCCGAAGGCCGCGTCGACATCATCATCGGCACGCAGCTGGTGGCGAAGGGACATAACTTCCCGCGGCTCAATCTGGTCGGCGTGGTCGATGCCGATCTCGGCCTCGGCAATGGCGATCCGCGCGCCGCCGAGCGGACGTTTCAATTGCTCAACCAGGTGATCGGGCGCGCCGGGCGCGAGCAGGGCCGTGGCGTCGGCTTTCTGCAGACCCACCAGCCCGAGCATCCCGTCATGAAGGCGCTGGTCGCAAGCGACCGCGAGGCGTTCTACGCCAGCGAGATCGAGTCCCGCGAACGCACCGGCTATCCGCCGTTCGGCCGGCTCGCCAGCCTGATCATTTCCGCGGGCGACCGGCCGAGCGCGGAAGGCTTTGCGCGCCGTCTCACCTCGCTGGCGCCGCTCGACGAGCGCATCCAGGTGCTGGGGCCGGCGGAGGCGCCGCTCGCCGTCATCAAGGGGCGTTACCGCTTCCGGATCCTGGTGAAGTCGCTGCGCAATGTCGACCTGTCGGAATATTTGCGCGAATGGCTCGCCGCCGGGCCGAAGCCCAAGGGCAATCTCAAGCTCGAAGTCGACGTCGATCCGCAGAGCTTTTTGTAGCCGAATTCGAAAAACAAAAAGCCTGCCGCGATTGCCACGGCAGGCTTTTGGAGCGCAGCAAATTTGCGCCGTTAGGAAACGACCTCGGCGGTGACGTGGCCGACGCCCGCGCCGGTCAGGCCGATGGCACGGGCGGCGCCCTTGGAGAGGTCGAGCACGCGGCCACGGATGAACGGACCACGGTCGTTGACGGTGACGATCACGCTCTGGCCACGATGGGTGACGCGGAGCTTGGTGCCGAACGGCAGCGAGCGGTGGGCTGCGGTCATGGCGTTCTGGTTGAAGCGCTGGCCGGAGGCCGTGCGGCTGCCGGATTCATTGCCGTAGTAGGAAGCCCTGCCCGAAAAGCTGCGGCCGCCCGTCGGGCCCATCGAGGCATTGGCGTTCAGCCAGGCGCTGCCCGCCGCCTTGTGGGCGTGGTGGTGCGCGTGATGGTGGTGGCGATGATGCCTGGACTTGGCGGAGGCCTCGGAAACGGTGCCGCCGACCAGAAGGGTTGCGGCAATCAAGGCGAAAGCCGTACGCGACCGGGTTGGAGTTCCCGGCGCCACATTGTTGATATTCAACATTAAACTAGTCCCTCAGACAGTATTGCCACAAGCGTGACAAATGGAACCCCCGTCCCAGTTTTGTGGATGCCGTTTGGGCAGGCAATGAGGCATGAATTGGGCAGTAAATCCTGATTGTCGCTGGCTGACATATCTTGTTACCGCCAGCAACTAATCAAACGATGTTCCGTAATCTTATGCTTTAACGAACTTTTAACTAATCCAGTACTTCGAATAACTGGCGAATACAGTCATCCTCAGGAGTGGAAAGATTTAGACAAGTAATGGCCAAATGGAGGAGCCGGTTCGTCCCGAGCGTGCGCGCTCATGGCCGCCATGCAAATACGGTCGGAACAAATGCGCTTGGTGGGATCGGGGGGCGGCGATCAGCGGCCCTTGGGGGAGCCAAAATTCGGGCGCACTGATCCGGCACAAACAGCCGCGCTTCACAGGCTTCGCAACGCGACGTGCGACAAGGCATCGCCCGATTGCGCGGTCATGTTGCACCTGCGCGTTCGCTATGATAGCAAAGCCGCGATTTTAACGATCCCGACACCTCGCGTGCCGGTCGAAAATCGAAGTCCCGCTTGAATTCCAAGGGCTTGGATCGCTAGGCGCCGCTACCTGTGGCGACGGTTTTTCCCTTGCGAATTTGACAGCTGAAAAGAGCGACTCTGTGGCTGCTGAAGATCCGTCCGTTTCGGGAGTGTCCGGCCGTTATGCTACGGCCTTGTTCGAGTTGGCCCGCGAGGAGAAATCCATCGACGCGGTGAAGGCCGATCTCGATAAATTCGAGGCCATGCTGAACGAGAGCGCCGATCTCAAGCGCCTCGTCCGCAGCCCGGTTTTCTCGGCGGAGACGCAATCGAAGGCGCTCAATGCCGTGCTCGACAAGGCCGGCCTCTCCGGCACATCGGCCAAATTCCTCAAGGTCCTGACCGCCAATCGCCGGCTGTTCGCCGTGGCCGATGTGATCCGCGCCTTCCGCGCGCTGGTGGCGAAGTTCAAGGGCGAGGTGACGGCCGACGTCACCGTCGCCGAACAGCTCAGTGACAAGAATCTCGACGCGCTGAAGACCGCACTGAAGTCGGTGACGGGCAAGGACGTCGCGCTCAACGTGAATGTCGATCCCTCCATCATTGGCGGTCTTGTGGTCAAGCTCGGCAGCCGCATGGTGGATAGTTCGCTTCGCACCAAACTCAATTCGATCAAGCACGCGATGAAAGAGGCAGGCTGATGGACATCCGCGCCGCGGAAATTTCCGCAATCCTCAAGGACCAGATCAAGAATTTCGGCCAGGAGGCCGAGGTCACCGAAGTCGGGCAGGTGCTGTCTGTCGGTGACGGTATCGCCCGCGTCTACGGTCTGGACAACGTCCAGGCCGGTGAAATGGTCGAGTTCGAGAACGGCACCCGCGGCATGGCGCTGAACCTCGAAACCGACAATGTCGGCATCGTGATCTTCGGCGCCGACCGCGAGATCAAGGAAGGCCAGACCGTCAAGCGCACCCGCGCCATCGTGGACACCCCGGTCGGCAAGGGCCTGCTCGGCCGCGTCGTCGACGCGCTCGGCAACCCGATCGACGGCAAGGGCCCGATCAAGGCCGACAAGCGCATGCGCGTCGACGTCAAGGCGCCCGGCATCATTCCGCGCAAGTCGGTGAGCGAGCCGATGGCGACCGGCCTCAAGGCGATCGACGCCCTGATCCCGGTCGGCCGCGGCCAGCGCGAGCTGATCATCGGCGACCGCCAGACCGGCAAGACCGCGATCGCGCTCGACACCATCCTGAACCAGAAGCCGCTCAACGCGCAGCCGGACGAGAACATCAAGCTGTATTGCGTCTACGTCGCGATCGGCCAGAAGCGTTCGACCGTTGCCCAGTTCGTCAAGGTGCTGGAAGAGCAGGGCGCGCTGGAATACTCGATCGTGGTCGCCGCCACCGCTTCCGACCCGGCGCCGATGCAGTACATCGCGCCGTTCACCGGCTGCACCATGGGCGAGTACTTCCGCGACAACGGCATGCACGCCGTCATCATCTATGACGATCTGTCCAAGCAGGCCGTCGCCTACCGCCAGATGTCGCTGCTGCTGCGCCGCCCGCCGGGCCGCGAAGCCTATCCGGGCGACGTGTTCTATTTGCACTCCCGCCTGCTCGAGCGCGCCGCGAAGCTCAACAAGGATCAGGGCTCCGGCTCGCTGACCGCGCTGCCGGTCATCGAAACCCAGGCCAACGACGTGTCGGCCTACATCCCGACCAACGTCATCTCGATCACCGACGGCCAGATCTTCCTGGAGACCGACCTGTTCTTCCAGGGCATCCGTCCCGCGGTGAACGTCGGCCTGTCGGTGTCGCGCGTGGGTTCGTCGGCGCAGACCAAGGCGATGAAGAAGGTCGCCGGCAAGATCAAGGGCGAGCTGGCGCAGTACCGCGAAATGGCGGCGTTCGCGCAGTTCGGCTCCGACCTCGACGCCTCGACCCAGCGCCTGCTCAACCGCGGCTCGCGCCTGACCGAACTCCTGAAGCAGCCGCAGTTCTCGCCGCTGAAGATGGAAGAGCAGGTCTGCGTGATCTGGGCCGGCACCAACGGCTATCTCGATCCGCTGCCGGTCAACAAGGTGCGCGCCTTCGAGGACGGGCTGTTGTCGCTGCTGCGTGGCAAGCACGTCGATCTGCTCAACGCGATCCGCGACAGCCGCGATCTGTCCGACGACTCGGCTGCGAAGCTGAAGTCGGCTGTCGAAGGCTTTGCCAAGACGTTTTCTTGATTAGCGCTGCGCCCGGTGTGAGCCGGGCGCGCCAAACAGGGTGGCTTGCGGTCTGATCGTTAAGATCGGATCGCCGGGGTGAACGAAGAATGGCTTCACTGAAAGACATGCGGGTCCGCATCGCCTCGACCAAGGCGACGCAGAAGATCACCAAGGCCATGCAGATGGTCGCGGCGTCGAGGTTGCGCCGTGCTCAGAACGCGGCCGAAGCGGCGCGCCCCTATGCCGAAAAAATGGACGCGGTGATTTCCAACATCGCCTCCGCCGCGGCCGGCTCCCCCGGTGCGCCGGCTTTGCTGGCCGGCAACGGCAGGGACCAGGTTCATCTGCTGCTGGTCTGCACCGGCGAGCGCGGCCTCTGCGGCGCGTTCAATTCCGCCATTGTGCGTCTGGCCCGCGAACGTGCGCAGGCGCTGATGGCGCAGGGCAAGGAAGTGAAGTTCTTCTGCGTCGGCCGCAAGGGCTACGAGCAGCTCCGCCGGCTGTTCGACAAGCAGATCGTCGAGCACCTCGATCTGCGCAGCGTTCGTCAGCTTGGCTTCGTCAACGCCGAGGACATCGCCAAGAAGGTGCTGGCTCGATTCGAGAACGGCGAGTTCGATGTCTGCACGCTGTTCTATTCGCAGTTCAAGTCGGTGATTGCCCAAATTCCGACCGCGCAGCAGATCATCCCGCTGATCGTGGAGGAAAAGGCGGCGAATGCGCCGTCGACGTCCTACGAATATGAGCCGGAAGAGGACGAACTTCTCTCCGGCCTGTTGCCGCGCAATATCGCGGTCCAGATCTTCCGCGCGCTGCTGGAAAACAACGCCTCGTTCTACGGCGCTCAGATGAGCTCGATGGACAACGCGACCCGCAATGCCGGTGAAATGATTCGCAAGCAAACCCAGATCTACAACCGAACCCGTCAAGCCCAGATCACCAAGGAGC
>OEIU01000329.1_pt1 | contig 47250 bp, 43 predicted proteins | sample 1539221 | NCBI WGS metagenome assembly OEIU01 (sample SAMN03792071, study PRJEB22550) | activated sludge metagenome | feature: wastewater treatment plant; material: activated sludge; isolation source: Wastewater treatment plant of a petroleum refinery complex | place: Argentina: Zarate | collected... | reverse complement strand
GCGGCCCCGGCGCGTCCAACGAGCCGCGCGCCCCCGTGGACGTGTGCCTCCCCGACGGGCCCCCGCCGGCGCTGATGGTGGAGATCGACGTGGCCGGGGTCGATCCGGCCCAGGTCGACGTCGCCCTGGTGGAGGACGTGCTCGTGGTGCGCGGCGAGCGCCGCCGCGCCGGGGCCGGCCGGCGCGTCTACCAGCACGCGGAGATCGCCTGGGGCCCGTTCGAGCGGCGCCTGCGCCTCGGAGTGGCGGTCGACGCGGGCGCGGCGACGGCCTCCTACGAGGCGGGGATCCTCCGCATACTGCTGCCGCTCACCCCCTCCCCTCCCGTGCGCCGGGTCGACATCACCGTGCGCGGGGAGCAGTAGCCGTGGCCGAGGGGGACATCGAGGTCGAGATCACCGAGGTCGAGGGCCCGCCCGACGACGAGCCCGAGATCCCGGGCTCCCTCCCCGTGCTGCCCCTCAAGGAGACCGTCGTCTTCCCCGAGGCGGTCGCCCCGCTCGCGATCGGCGAGCCCCGCTCGGTGCGGCTGATCGACGAGGTGCTGAACCACCCCGAGCGCATGCTGGTGCTGGTCGCGAGCCGCGATCCCGAGCTGACCGAGCCGTCGCCCGAGCAGATCCACGAGGTCGGCACCGTCGCCGTGGTCCAGCGGATGGTGCGCGTGCCCGACGGCACCGTCCGGATCCTCGCCCAGGGCGTGCGGCGGGTGCGGGTCGGCCCGTACTCCCAGACCGAGCCCTTCCTGGTGGCGCAGGTCGAGGAGATCGTCGACCACGCCGAGCGCACGACGGAGGTCGAGGCGCTCGCCCGCAACCTGCAGAGCGTCTTCACCCGGATGATCGAGCTGGTCCCCCACCTGCCCGACGAGCTCCAGATCGCGGTCGCGAACATCGAGGACCCGACCACGCTCTCGTGGGTGATCGCCTCGTCCGTGCGGCTGACCCTCTCCGAGCGCCAGGAGCTGCTCGAGGAGTCGGACCTCGCCGCCCGGCTGCGCCGCCTGACGGTGCTCTGCGCCCGCGAGCTCGAGCTGCTGGAGCTTGGCGCCAAGATCCAGAGCGACGTCCAGACGGACATGGACAAGAGCCAGCGCGAGTTCTTCCTGCGCCAGCAGCTGAAGGCCATCCGCGAGGAGCTCGGCGAGGGCGGCGAGGGCGCCCAGGAGATCGAGGACCTCCGGACCCGCCTGCTGGAGGTGAACCCGCCCGAGGAGGTGCGCGCGGCCGCCGAGCGCGAGCTGTCGCGTCTGGAGCGCCTGCCCTCCGAGTCGGCCGAGCACGGCGTGGTGCGCAACTACGTGGACTGGATCCTCGCGATGCCGTGGAGCGTCACCACCGAGGACGACCTCGACCTGACGCGGGCGCGCACGATCCTCGACGAGGACCACTACGACATCGAGAAGGTGAAGGACCGGATCATCGAGCAGCTGGCGGTGGCGCGGCTGAAGCCGGATGCCCCGGGGCCGATCCTGCTGCTGGTGGGGCCGCCCGGCGTGGGCAAGACCTCGCTGGGTCAGTCGATCGCGCGGGCGCTGGGACGCAGGTTCGCGCGCATCTCGGTGGGCGGGGTGCGCGACGAGAGCGAGATCCGGGGGCACCGGCGGACGTACGTGGGCGCGATGCCGGGGACCATCGTGCGCGCCATCCGCGACGCCGGGGCGATGAACCCGGTGATGATGGTGGACGAGATCGACAAGATGGGCGCCGACGTCCGCGGCGACCCCGCCTCCGCGATGCTCGAGGTGCTCGACCCGGCGCAGAACAACTCGTTCCGCGACCACTACCTCGACCTGCCCCTGGACCTGTCGCGGGTGCTGTTCGTGACCACGGCGAACGTGCTGGAGACCATCCCCGGGCCGCTGCTGGACCGGATGGAGGTGATCCGCCTCTCCGGCTACACCGACGAGGAGAAGCTCCACATCGCCCGCCGCTACCTGCTGCCGCGCCAGATCGCGGCGGCCGGCCTGCCCAAGGGGCTGCTGCGCGTGACGGACGCGGGGCTGCGGACGGTGATCGGCGAGTACACGCGCGAGGCCGGGGTGCGCCAGCTCGAGCGGCGCCTCGGCGCGATCGCCCGCCGCGTGGCGCGGCGGGTGGCGGAGGGCGACGACTCCCGCGTGTCGGCCGGGCGGGACCGGGTGCGGGAGATCCTGGGGCCGGAGCGGATCCACAACGAGGTGAAGCGCCGCACCAGCGAGCCGGGGGTGGCGACGGGCCTGGCGGTGACGGGCGCCGGCGGCGAGATCCTGTTCGTGGAGGCGACGGTCATGCCGGGGAGCGGACGGCTCACCGTGACCGGACAGCTGGGCGACGTGATGCGCGAGTCGGCGCAGGCGGCGGTGTCGTTCGTGCGGGCCCGACAGGAGCAGCTGGGGCTGGACCTGGCGGACGACTACTTCGGGACGCACGACGTCCACATCCACGTCCCCGCCGGCGCGGTGCCGAAGGACGGCCCGTCGGCGGGCGTGACGATGACGACGGCGCTGGTCTCGGTGCTCTCCGGGCGCCCGGTGAGCGCGGACGTCGCCATGACCGGGGAGATCACCCTCACCGGCCAGGTGCTCCCCATCGGCGGCGTGAAGGAGAAGGTCCTCGCCGCGAGCCGCGCGGGCATCGGCGGGGTGATCATCCCGAAGCTCAACGAGGAGGGCCTCGCCGACCTGCCCCCGGGCCTCGCCGACGAGATGCGCATCACCCTCGCCGACCGCATCGAGCAGGTCCTCGACGCCGCCCTGGCCCCGGCGAGGACGTCCAAGCGGGCGACGGCGGCCGGGAAGCGGACGACGGCTGGGGCGGTCTGATCCGGGACCTCCGGGGGCGCGGACGGCCGGTCACCGATCGGACCCACGGATTCCTGGGGACGTTCATTCGTCCCGTCCTCGATGTTCATTTGAACGTCATCGCCGAGCCGGGTCGCCAGCTCGTCGGAGCCGTCGGCGTGGCGGGATGTTCATTCGTCCGGACCGCGATGTTCATTTGAACGACGGGCGCCGGCCGGGGCCACCCGACGGCTGACCGCCGCCGCCCGGCGAGGTCGCGCGCGCGGCGCGATCGAGACCACCGCGTGTCACGTGCACCAGCGTGGAGGGGCCTGGGATCGTCGCGGCGCGCCTCCCTCTCACCCTTCGATGAGGGGGTCCGGGGTGCGTCCATCTGGCGGGTCTCGAGTCCGATCGAGATCACGCGGTCTCAATTGCACGAGCGGCGGGGGACCGTCCCGTCATAGGCTCGGCGCATGCCGGGTCTGCTCGACAGCCTGCGGAAGCGGCTCTGCTGTCCCCGTCCGCCCCGGGTGACCGGAGTGGTGGCCGCGACGGGCGGCGGGAGCGGCGAGGTGTTCGTCGCGTGGGACCCCCTGCCCGCCGGGGTGGCCGCGTACCGGGTGTACCGGCGGACGTCGCCCGGCGTGTGGCGGCCCCTCGCCACCGTGACGCCCACCGCGTTCGACCCCGCGTTCCCCGGAAAGATCGTGCTGCTCGACGTCGCCGGGACGTTCCCCGGCGGCGGTGCGGCGGGCGGCGACGAGGACGCCTCGGGGCTGCGGCACTACGTGGTCGCGGCCCTCGGGAGCGCCGGGGTCGAGGGCCCCTGGTCCGCGCAGGTCGCGGCCGGGCCGCCCTGACGGGCGGGCGCGGCCGGGGGTGCGGCTACGCCGCCCCGGTCCGCACCAGCACCTTCAGGGCCCGCCGCTCGTCCATCGCCGCGTAGCCCGCCGGGACCTCCTCCAGCGGGAGGACCGTGTCGAGGACCGGCGACGGGTCGAGGGTGCCGGCCAGCACGTCCGCCAGCAGCTCGTCCATGTAGCCGCGCACCGGGGCGACGCCGCCGATCAGGCGGATGTTCTTCTGGTGCACCGGCAGCAGGTCGACCGGCTGGGCGGGGGCGCCCACGTGGCCCACCGTCCCACCCGCGCGCACCGCCGCGAACGCGGTGGCGAAGGAGCCGGAGGTGCCGACCGCCTCGATCACGTGCTCCGGCCCGCCGCCGGTGAGCTCGCGCACCCGCGCGGCGGCGGCGGCGCCGCGCTCGGTGACCACATCGGTCGCGCCGAAGCGGCGGGCCAGGTCGAGGCGCTCGTCGTGGTGGCCCATCGCGATGATCCGCTCCGCCCCGAGCCGCCGCGCGGCGAGCACGGCGCACAGCCCGACGGCGCCGTCGCCGACCACCGCCACGGTCGCGCCCGGCGCGACGCCCGCGTTGATGGCGCCATGGTGGCCGGTGCCCATCACGTCGGTCAGCGTGGCCAGCGCCGCGGCGAGCCGGTCGTCGGTGAGGTCCACCTCGTCGGGGAGCGGCACCAGGGTGCCGTCGGCCAGCGGCGCGCGCACCGCCTCCCCCTGCCCCCCGTCGCCCTTCCCGCCCCAGTAACCGCCGGTGCGGCATGACGTCATGAGCCCCTGCGCGCAGAAGTCGCACGTGCCGTCCGAGTAGGCGAACGGCGCGATCACCCGCTGGCCGGGCCGGATGGTCCGCACGTCCGCGCCGACCTCCTCCACCACGCCCATGAACTCGTGGCCCGTCCGCCCGGGGCGGCCGTAGATCTCCAACTCGCCGCGGAACGGCCACAGGTCGCTGCCGCAGATGCACGCGTGCGTGACGCGCACCAGCGCGTCCGTCGGCTCGCGCAACGCCGCGTCCGGCACGTCCTCCACCCGCACGTCCCGCGGGCCGTGGTACACGGTCGCCCTCATCGCGCCTCCTCCGTCGTCGTGCCGGCGAGCATCATCGCGGTCGCCAGGAGGTCGGCGCCCTGCGCGTCCGGCTCCCCCAGCAACGGGTTCAGGGTTCCCTCCCCGCGCCCCACCCACGCCACCCGCATCCCCGCCGCCCGCGCGCCGCGGAGGTCCCACCAGTGGGCGGCGACCATCGTCGCGTCCCCCGGCTCGGCGCCGATGACCGACAGCCCGTGCCGGTAGACCCGCCCGTCGGGCTTGAAGACGCCCACCTGGTCGGTCCCCACGACGTGGGCGAACCGCTCGCGCAGCCCCGCCGCCCGCAGGCCCGCCTCGGCCACGTCCGTGGGGCTGTTGGTGAGCACCGCGAGCCCGAGGCCCGCCCCGGCCAGCACGTCCAGGGCGCGCCCCGCCTCGGGGTAGGCGGGCATCGGGCCCCCGGCGGTCGCGCCGCCCGCCTCCAGCAGCTCGGGGAAGCGGCGGTACTCGCCGACGTGGTTCAGCGTCATCGCCGCCAGGATCGCCCGGTCCAGCGCGGCCGCGCCGATGCCCGCCGGGTCGAGCAGCGTGCCGTTCAGGTCGAAGACGGCCCAGACGGTCACCCGGCGCCAGCGGTGGCGGCGGCGGCGAGGATCGCCGCGATCGTGACGTCGGGGTGCGACACCATCGAGACGTGCGAGCCGGCCACCTCGGTGATCGTGGCGCCCGCGCGCTCGGCCATGGCGCGCTGCGTCGCCGGCGGGATGACCAGGTCCTCCGTGCCCACCACCGCCCAGCTCGGGAGCGTCCTCCAGGCCGGGGGACCGGACGGGGTCGTGTTGGCCGCCAGCGTGATCGGGCGCTGGCTCGCGGCGATCAGCCACCGGTCGGCCTCGGGCAGGTCCTGGGCGAAGGCGGTGTGCACCGTCTCCGGCTTCAGGAAGGCCTCGGCGTCGCCCTCCGGCGCCCCCGGGTAGCCGGCGATGTCCAGGACGGCGGTCGGGTCGGGCACGTCGAGCGCCGACCCGGAGCCGCCCAGGATCTGGAAGACGATCTCGCCCTCGTCGGGGATGAACGCGTCGACGTACACGAGGGCCTTCACGTCGCCGCCGCCCAGGGCGGCGTTGGTGATGACGAACCCGCCGTAGGAGTGGCCCACCAGGACGACGGGGCCGCTCGTGCGCTGCGCGAGGAACGACGCGACGTAGGGGCCGTCGACCGGGACGCCGCGCAGCAGGTTCGGCGGCGTGAGGACCGTGAAGCCCTGCGCCTGGAGCCCGGAGGCGACGGCGTTCCAGCTGGAGCCGTCGGCCCAGGCGCCGTGGACGAGCACGATCGTGGGCTGGGGCATGCGTGTCCTTTCGCGGGGGCGGCGGGTGGGGGCCAGCCTATGACGCCGGGAGCACCTCGACCACGGCGTTGTAGTCGGGGACGCCGCTCGCGTCCCGCTCCCCCGAGCGGATCAGCGGATTGCACTCGGGGAAGAACATCTGGACGTTGCCGGGGCGGATGCGCGCGACGTGGGCCCGGGCCCGCACCTCGCCGCACCCCGAGCGCACCAGTAGCGGGTCGCCCTCGGCCACGCCGATGCGCGCGGCGTCGGCGGCGGAGATGAACAGCGCGTCGCGGTGCGCGCCCGTCAGCGGGTCGCGATCGCGGAACACCATGGAGTTGAACTGCTTGCCGCGCCGCGTCGAGAGCAGCAGGTGCCCCTCGGGGATGCGGCGCTGCGGCGGCTCGACGACCGCGAAGTGCGCCCTCCCGTCCGGCGTCGGGAACCGCCAGCCGTCGCACAGGCGCTCCCCGCCCCACTGCACCTGGTCGCCCGTGTCCCGCAGGCTCTCGATGCCCTGGTACATGGGCACGACGTCGGCGATCTCCACCCGGATCTCCTGGCCGCTCGCCCACGTGATCAGGTGCGCGCGCTCCGGGTGCACCCGCGCCGCGAGGTCGGTGAAGATCTCCCACTCGGTCCGCGCCTCGCCGCGCCGCGGCCCCCGGATCTGCGGGCTGAACGCGACGCGCCGCTCGGTGGTGGTCTCGGTCCCCCCGTCGCGCTGCTCGTAGCGGGTCGCGGCGGGGAGCAGGACCACCACCTCCCCCGGATCCACCAGCATCTGGCTCGTGACCACGATGTCCTGGTGCACCCGCACGGGGGTCGCGGCCAGCCGGTCGGCCACCAGGCCGGGGTCGGGCAGCGTGTCCAGGAAGTTGCCGCCGCTCGAGTAGAGCACCTCCAGCCCACCGGCCCCCGCCGCCTCGACCATCCGCTCCGCGTCCAGCCCGGGCTCGGCGGGCACCGGGAAGCCCCACTGCTCCGACAGCGTCGCCGCCGACTCCGCCGTGACCGGCACGCCGCCGGGGAACGCGGTCGCGTAGGCGCCCATCTCGGCCCCGCCCTGCACCCCCGAGTGGCCGCGGATGGGCATGAGCCCCGCGCCGGGGCGGCCGACGTTGCCGCGCGCGAGCGCCAGGTTGATGACGGCGCGGACGTTCTCGGAGCCGAACGCGTGCTGGGTGAGCCCCATCGACCACACCAGCACCGCCGACTCCGCGGCCGCGTACATCGCCGCGAAGCGCTCCATGTCGGCGCGCGAGGCGCCCGACAGCCGCTCCAGCTCGTCCCAGCCGAGCGAGTCGAGCGCCCGCTCCAGCGCGTCCCAGCCGGTGGTGTGCTCGGCGACGAACGCCTCGTCGACCCCGCCGATGGCGCGGAGGGATTTCAGCACCCCGGCGATGAACGCGATGTCGCCGCCGGTCGAGATCGGGAAGAACTCATCCGTCATCCTCGTGCCGAACATCGCGCTCTCGGCGTTCGACGGCACCCAGTAGCGCTCCAGCCCCGGCTCCCGGAACGGGTTGACCACCGCGACCCTGGTCCCCTCCTTCCGCGCCAGGTACAGGTACTTCATGACCACCGGCTGGGCGTTGGCCACGTCGGACCCGAACAGCACGATCAGGTCGGACGCCATCAGGTCGGTGTACGAGATCGTGGTGGCGCCCGCGCCGACCATCGACGTGAGCGCGGCGGTGGACGGCGCGTGGCAGACGCGCGCGGCGTTGTCGACGTTGTTGGAGCCGAGGAAGCGGGTGACCTTCCCGGCCGCGTAGTACACCTCGTTCGTGATGCCGCGGGCGGTCATGTAGAGGCCGAAGCGGTCGCCGCCGGCGCGCCGGATCCGGTCGGCCACCAGGTCGAGCGCGTCGTCCCACGACACCCGCGCGAACCCGGGGTCGCCCGCGCGCCGGACCATCGGGTACGCGAGGCGCCCGAGGTCGCGCAGCTCGGCGCCCGACAGGCGCTTCAGGGCGTCGACGTCGGCCAGCCGCGCGTGGTCCATCTCCCCCATCGTGTTCACGCGGAGCAGGCTCAGCCGCGTGGTGCACAGGTGGACGCCGTCGATCGTCCAGTCGTGCAGGCCCGCGACGCCCAGGGCGCAGCCGTCGCAGACGCCCTTGCGCAGGATCCGCGACGCGTACGGCAGGGCCCGCCGGTTCTCCCACGCCACCCGGAGCATGTCGAGATAGTGGTTCGGCTTGGTCAGGCCGATGCCGTTGGGACGCAGGCTCGCCCACAGGTCGCGCCGCCGGGGCTTCGTCCGGGCCATCAGGCGCCCCCGATGCGCTCGGCGCCGCAGTACACGTTGTAGCCGTCGTCGCGCAGGAACCCCACGAGGGTCATCCCCACGCGCTCCGCCGCGTCGGCGGCCATGCTGGAGGGGGCGGAGACGGCGGCCAGCACCGGGATCCCCGCGACCGCGGACTTCTGCACGATCTCGAAGCCCGCACGCCCCGAGACCACGAGCACCCGGTCGTGGAGCGGCAGGTCACCCGCCAGCGCGGCCGCGCCGATCACCTTGTCGACCGCGTTGTGGCGGCCGATGTCCTCGCGTGCCAGCAGCAGATTCCCCTCCGGGTCGAACAGCCCCGCGGCGTGGAGTCCCCCGGTGGCGTCGAACACCCGCTGCAACTCGCGCAGTCGCCCGGGCATGGCGAGCAGGGCCCCGCCCTCGACGGCCGGCCCGTCCGGGAGGGGGTCGCAGCGCACCTCGACGGCATCGAGGCTCGTGGTGCCGCAGACGCCGCACGCCGACGTCATCGCATGGGCCCGGTCCGCGGCGGCCGCCACGGGGCCGGTGCTGCGGACCGTCACCACGTTGAAGCGCTGCCGCTCGCGGTCGACGTCGTCGCAGTAGGCGACCCGGCTGATCGAGCCGGGGGCGACGACGCCCTCGGTCACCAGGAAGCCCGCCGCCAGCTCGAAGTCGTGCCCCGGCGTGCGCATCGTGACCGCGACGGCCCCGGTCGCCCCGTCCGGGCCGGTCACGCGGATCTCCATCGGCTCCTCGGCCGCCAGGCGGTCGCGCAGCGTCCGCCGGTCGCCGCCCCGGACGGCCACCACGCGCCGCCGTGCGGCGGGGCCGCTCATGGCACGATCCCGACATGGGGGCCGAGCACGACGTGACCGTCGAGCGCGCGCGGGAGCTCGCCCGCACGCTGGCGCCCGCGACCGACGTGGAGCTGGTGGCGGTGGCGGAGTCCGCGGGGCGCGTGCTGGCCGCGGAGGTCGCCGCGGCCCGCGACCTGCCGGCCGCGGACGTCTCGGCCATGGACGGCTGGGCGGTGCGCGCCCGGGACACCCCCGGTGCGCTCCGCGCCGTGGGCGAGAGCGCCGCCGGCGCCCCGTGGCCCCTGACGCTGGGACCCGGCGAGGCGGTCGCGATCTCCACCGGCGGCGTGCTGCCCCCCGGCGCCGACGCCGTCGCGCGCCGGGAGGTGACCGCGGTGTACGGCGACCGGGTGACGGTGACGGGCGGCCTGCGGCCGTGGCGGGACGTCCGCCGCCAGGGCGAGCTGATCCGCCACGGCGCCCCCCTGCTCGGCGGCGGCCACCGGGTGGCGCCGCACGAGGTGGGGGCGATCGGCGCCGTGGGGCTGGCCCGGGTGCCGTGCCTGCGCCGCCCCACCGCCGCGGTGCTCGCCACGGGGGCGGAGCTGGTGCCCCTGGGCGATCCGGCCGGCCCGGCCCAGGTGTACGACGCGAGCCGCCACGGCGTGGCCGCCCAGCTCGCCGCCGGCGGCGCCGACGTGGTGACGGTCGCGACGGTGGGCGACGACCTGGCGGAGACGGTCGCCGCGCTCGGGGCGATGCTCGACGCCGGCGTGGACGTGGTGGTGACGTGCGGCGGCATCTCGGTGGGCCCCCACGACCACGTGCGGGCGGCGCTCCGGGAGCTGTGCGTCGAGGAGGTCGTCCGCGGCGTGCGCGCCACGCCCATCCGCCCGACGTGGCTGGGGCGCCGCGGGCGCCAGGTGGTGCTGGGCCTGTCGGGCAACCCCGCCTCGGCCGCCGTGGCGGTGCACCTGCTGGGGCGCCCGCTGATCGGGGCGCCCGAGGACTGGTGGCGGCGCGGCCCCATCTCCATCGCCGTCGCCGGCCACCCCGAGCGCGTGGAGCTGGTGCGCTGCAGCGAGCGCCGCGGCGCGCTGGTGCCCTCGCGCCATCAGGGCGCCCACGCCGTGACGTCCCTCACCGGGACGGACGCGCTGGCGATGGTGCCACCGGGGGGCGTGGCCGCCGGCGAGGTGGTGGCGTACTCGCGCATGGCCTGACGGGCCGCGGCGAGCTCCTCGGGGGTGTTGACGTTGGCGAGGGCGGCGGCGCCGCCGGGCAGGCGGGCGGCGTCGACCCACTCGACGCTGATCGCCCCGAGCAGGTCGGTCATGCGGGCGCGCCCGCCGTCCAGGAGGGCGCGCGCCGCGGCGGCGACCCCGGCGCGGTAGGCCGCGGCCAGCGGCTGGGGGCGGCCACCGGCGCGCGGCACGGCGGCGTCGGCCCCCGGGACGAGCGCGGCGAGCACCACCGCCGCGAGCTCCGGCCCCGCGAACGGCATGTCCACGGCCAGCACGAAGGCGTCCTCCCCGGGGCCCAGGACGCCGAGCCCGGCGGCGAGCCCCTCCAGCGGGCCGCGGCCCGGCCGGGCGTCCTCGGTCACCTCCACCCCGGCGGGCAGCGGCGGCAGCTCCTGACCGGGCGCCCGCACCACCACCACGCGCCCCACGGCGGGGCCCAGCGCGTGGACGGCCCGGGACAGGAGGGTGCCGTCCCCCCAGGGGATCGCCGCCTTCGCGGCGCCCATCCGGGCGGACGCGCCGCCCGCGAGCACCACGCCCGCGGGGGGGCGGCTCATCCCCCGATGAGGCTCATGGGACGGCCGGCGTACGTCCACGCGGGATCCGCCATGCCGTGGCCCGCCTCCTTGCGGGAGACGGCGCCCGCCGCGATGCGGGCGAGCTCCTCGTCGGTGGCGCCGGCGCGCATGGGACCGCGCAGGTCGGTCTCCCACTCGGCGAACAGGCACGTCCGCAGCTGGCCGTCGGCGGTGAGGCGCAGGCGGTCGCAGCTGGCGCAGAACGGCTCGGTGACGGACGAGACGAACTGGAGCATCCCGGCGTCGTCGGCGAACCGCCAGCTGGTGCCGGTGGCGGAGGCGCGCTCGGGCGCCATGGGGAGCAGCGGCCACTTCGCGCCGATCATCTCCCGCAGCTCCTCGCCGGAGAGGACCGCCTCGCGGGTCCATTCGCGCGGGGCGTCGAGCGGCATCACCTCGATGAAGCGGACGACGTAGGGGCGGCGCCGGGCCAGCTCGGCCAGGGGCAGCACGTCGGGCTCGCTGACGCCGCGCAGGGCGACGGCGTTGACCTTGATGGGGCGGAGGGTCTCGTGCCGCTCGCACGCCGCCAGGCCGGCCAGCACACGGTCCAGGTCGCGCCGGCGGGTGATGAGGGCGAACCGCTCGGGGTCGAGGGAGTCGATCGAGACGTTCAGGCGGCTCAGGCCGTTGGCCACCAGGTCGTCGACCGCGTCCTCCAGCAGGACGCCGTTGGTGGTCATGGCCACCTCGCCCACCCCGGGGGTGGCGACGATGCGCCCGATGAGCGCCGGCAGGCCGGGCCGCACCAGGGGCTCCCCGCCGGTGACGCGGATCTCCGTGACGCCGAGGCGCGCGAAGAGGGCCACGAGCCGCAGGAGCTCCTCGTCCGTGAGGAGCTCCTCGCGGGGCAGCCACGTCATCCCCTCCGCGGGCATGCAGTAGCGGCAGCGGAGGTTGCACCGGTCGGTGACCGAGAGGCGCAGCGACCGGTGGGACCGTCCGAAGCCGTCGACCAGGGAGGGGTCGCTCATGCGGTGATTATCGCGACAATGCCTCCTCCACCGCCCGTCCCGTCAGAACCCGGGCCAGGTGGCGCCGGAAGTCCGCCGACGCCCACGTGTCCGCCGGCGGCTCGGTGCCCTCGTCGGCCTTCTCGGCCGCCTGGCGGACCCCGTCGCGCGGGGCGCCGGCCAGGGCCGCCTCGGCCGCCGACGCGCGGAGCGGCCGCTGGCCCATGTTGGTGAGGCCGATCCGGGCCCCCTCGATGGTGCCGTTCGCCGATCCGACGAGCGCCGCCACGCCGACCGTGGCCCAGTCGAGCGCCCGCTGGCGGTGCTTCAGGTAGCTCCAGCCGGCGTTGCCGACCTTCGGCACCCGCACCTCGGTGATGATCTCGTCCTCGCCCAGGGCCGTGTCGAAGAAGCCCCGGAAGAACTCGGAGGCGTCGATCTCGCGGGAGCCGTTCGGCCCCTGCGCCACGATCACCGCGTCCAGCGTGAGGCAGATCGTGGGGAGGTCCGACGCCGGGTCGCCGTGGGCCAGCGAGCCGCCGATGGTGCCGCGGTGCCGGACCTGGGGGTCGCCCACCAGGCCGGCCGCGTAGGCGATCAGCGGGCAGTGCTGCTTGGCGACCGGGTCGTTGTTGAGGTCGTGGTGGCGCGTGAGCGCCCCGATGGCCAGGTGGTCGCCGGCGTCGCTAACGCCGGTCAGCCCCAGGCGCCCGATGTCGACGAGCGTGCCCGGGCGCGCCAGCCGCAGCTTCATCAGCGGCAGCAGGCTGTGCCCGCCGGCGAGCAGCTTCGCGTCCTCCTTGGTGCGCAGCAGCTCGAGGGCGTGGTCGACCGACTCCGCGCGCTCGTACTCGAATCCGGCCGGGATCATCGCTTCGCCTCCTGGATCGCGCGCCAGACCCGCTCGGGCGTGGCGGGCCTCTCGACGTCGGACACGCCCAGGTGCGACAGCGCGTCGACGATCGCGTTGATGACGGCCGGCGGCGACGCGATGGTGCCCGCCTCGCCGATGCCCTTCACCCCGAGGGGGTTCGTGGGGCTGGGGGTGCACGTCCGGCTGAGCTCCATGGTCGGGATCTCGGGCGGCCCCGGGACCATGTAGGTCGTCATCGTGCCGTGCTGGAGGTTGCCCTCGTCGTCGTAGGTGGCCTCCTCGAAGAGCGCCTCCGCGATGCCCTGGGCGACGCCCCCGTGGACCTGGCCCTCGACGACGAGCGGGTTGATGACCACGCCGCAGTCGTCCACCGCGATGTAGCGGAGGATGTCGACGCTGCCCGTCTCCGTGTCGACCTGCACGACGCAGGCGTGCGCGCCGTTCGGCCACGAGAAGTTCGGCGGGTCGTAGAGGTACGTCCCGGTCAGGCCCGGCTCCATGCCGTCGGGCAGGTCGTGGGCCGTCCAGGCCGCGAACGCCAGCGCCTTGATGTTGGCCGACTTGTCCGTGCCCTTCACGGTGAAGTCGCCGCCGGCGAACTCGAGGTCGTCCTCGCTGCACTCCAGCTGGTGCGCGGCGAGGGTGCGCGCCTTCGCGAGCACCTTCTCGCCCGCGTAGTGCATCGCGACGCCGCCGACCGCGAGCGAGCGGCTGCCGTAGGTGTCCATGCCGAGCGGGACCACCTGGGTGTCGCCGTGGAGCACCTCGATGTCCTCGACCCCCACGCCGAGCTGGTCGGCCACGATCTGGGAGAACGTGGTGACGTGACCCTGCCCGTGGGGCGTGACGCCGATGAGCACCCGCACCGTGCCGGTGGGGAGCATCTCGATGGTGGCGGCGTCCCAGCCGCCGGCCACGTACTTCAGGGCGTGGAGCACCCGCGACGGGGCCAGGCCGCACATCTCGGTCCAGCACGAGAGGCCGATCCCGATCTGCTTGGTGGAGCCGCTCCCGCGCCGCTCCTCCTGCTCCCTGCGCCGCGCGCCGTAGTCGAGCGCCTCCATCATCGCGTCGTGCGTGAGGGGGTAGTCGCCCGAGTCGACCGTCAGCCCGCTGGCGATGGTGAAGTTGGGGAAGCGGTCGGTGGGGATGTAGTTCCTGCGCCGGAACTCGGCCGGGTCGATCCCCAGCTCGCGCGCCATGAGGTCCATGGTGCGCTCGACGGCGTACGTGGCCTCGGGCCGGCCGGCGCCGCGGTAGGCGTCGGTGGGCGTGGTGTGCGTGTACACGTTCGTGTACTCGAAGTCGTAGCCCTCGATGTCGTACAGCCCGCCGTAGAGCCAGGCGGACAGCATCTGGATGCCGGGGGTCACGATCTGGTTGTAGGCGCCGACGGCGCACCAGACGTTGACGCGGACGGCCTTGAGCGTGCCGTCCCTGGTCGCCGCCATCTCCATGTCCGTGTAGAGGTCGCGGCCGTGGATGGTGGCGACGTAGCCCTCGGAGCGCTCCTCCGTCCACTTGATCGGCCGGTTGAGCCGGCGGGCCAGCGCGAGGCAGATCGACTCCTCGGCGTAGCTGTCCAGCTTCGAGCCGAAGCCGCCGCCCACGTCGGGGGCCACCACGCGCAGCTTGGCCTCCGCGATGCCGCAGGTGATGGCCTGGGTGGTGCGGACGATGTGTGGGATCTGGCTGGCCGTGTACATCGTGAACTCGCCCATGGCGACGTTCGGGTCGACCACGACGCCGCGGGGCTCCATGGCGTTCGGGATCAGGCGCCGCAGCCGGTAGCGGTGCTTGATCTTCACCAGGTCGGGGTCGTCGAAGAACGGCTTGCTGGACTTGTACGGCGCGGGCGAGTCGCCCTTGTCGAAGCCCCAGACGCTGCACACGTTGGTGCCGAAGTCGTCGTGGACCAGCGGGGCGCCGTCCTCCATCGCCGCGAGCGGGTCGGTGACCGCGTCGAGCGGCTCCCAGTCGACCTCCACCAGCTCTGCGGCGTCCTTCGCCAGGGCGCGGCTCGTCGCCACGACGACGGCGACGCCGTCGCCCACGTGGCGGGCCTTGTCCTTGGCGAGGGGGAAGTGGTCGCCCAGCTTGATGTCGTCGGTGACGGGCCAGGCGCAGACCAGCGGCGCGGCCCATTCGCTCGCCAGGTCCTCGCCGCTGAAGGCCGCGACGCAGCCCTCCATGGCGAGCGCCTTCGAGACGTCCACCCCGTTGATGCGCGCGTGCGCGAACGGGCTGCGGACGATGTACGCCCAGAGCATGCCGGGCACGGTGATGTCGTCGACGTAGCGGGAGCGGCCCGTGATGAGCTCCGGGTCCTCCTTGCGGACGATGGGCTGCCCGATGAAGCCCGCGGGCTGTTCGGTGGTCGCCATGCCGCCTCCTAGGACCCGGCCACGGCCGAGACGGCCTTGACGATGTTCTGGTAGCCGGTGCAGCGGCAGAGGTTGCCCTCGAGCCCGTGGCGGATCTCGTCCTCCGACGGGTTGGGGTTCTCCTTCAGGAAGGAGGTCGCCGCCATGATCATCCCCGGGGTGCAGTAGCCGCACTGGAGCCCGTGGTTGGCCTGGAAGGAGGCCTGCATCGGGTGGAGCTCGCCGTTGGTCGCGAGACCCTCGATGGTGGTGATCTCCGCGCCGTCGGCCTGCACCGCGAGGAGCGTGCACGACTTCACCGACTCGCCGTCCACGTGGATGGTGCACGCGCCGCACGACGACGTGTCACACCCCACGTTGGTCCCCGTGAGGCCGAGGCCTTCACGGAGGAAGTAGACGAGGAGCTCGCGCTCCTCCACGTCGGCCTCGTGCCGGACGCCGTTGACCGTGACCGTGATGTGCTTCACGCCGCCTCCCCCCCTTTGTGGCCGCCCCCGCGGCCGAACAGTCGCTTGATGGACGACACGAGCGCCGCGATCGCGAGCGACAGGCCCGAGATGGGCTTCTGCGCCTGGGTCACGGCCGCCGCCGCCTGCTCCGGCGACGCCGACAGCTGCGCCTGGATGCAGGCGGCGAACTGGTCGACGAGCTTGTTGGACACGTCCTGGACCACCCCGGGGCGGCCGAGCTGCGCCACCTGCCCGGAGAAGCGCAGGTCCGTGTCCATGTGGACCCGCGTGCCGCCGCCCTCGATCCCGGTGAGCTGGGACGCCACCGTCCCCTCGGCGCCGCCCTTGCCGCGCGTGTCGCGCCCGCTCACGCCGAGCGTGACCCGGTGCGCGGCGTCGTCGCGGTCGAGCAGCTTCACGTCCACGTGGAACTGCATGCCGACGGGGCCGAGCTTCACCGCCATCTCGGCCTTCCACGTGTTCTCGTCGACGATCTCCTTGAGCTTCGCGCCGGGCATGCACGGGATCACGCGCTCGGCGTCGAGCAGGAGGGCCAGCGTCTGGTCGGGCGAGGCGGGGACCTCGAACTCGTGCTCGAGCTTCACGTGCCCACTCCTTCCGGGATCCTGGCCCGGATCATCCGGCGGCCCGGAGTTCGCGTCAAACGTTGCAAAGGGGTTGCAGTCGGCGGCGTCGCGGCGTCGGCCCCCGGGGTCCCCCTGAGACCTCCTCGTCCGCCGGCGCGCCCGGATCCCGTCGCGACGCGTGTTCTGCGTTCATTTCATCGTTCACGTCCGATCGATCGATCGCCCCGGACCGGGCGGGACGGGGCCGGTGGGGGGTGCCGTGGGAACGGACGGGGCGTCTCGCAGAGCGATCACCAGCCGACCGGTGGACCCGGCGGCGCCCGAATGAGCTTCGGGTCCGTTCGATCGGACGACGGCCGACGGGGCGGACGACCCCCGGACCGGCCCGGCCCGGCTCAGGCGGCGCGCGCCTCCCGGAGACGGTGGATCCCGGGGGCGGCGGAGCCGGGCAGCAGCTCCGGATCGCCGTCGGCGGTGGGCTCGAGGAAGTCGGCGTCGACGTCGGCGACCAGGCGGTAGGGCCGGGTCGCGAGGCCCGGGCCGAGCAGGCGGCGCAGCCGGGAGATCTCGCTGCGCACCGTCGTGGCGGAGCCGGCGCTGCCGTGCAGGGCCGTGGCGAGCGCCCCGGCCGACAGGCCGTCCGGGGACGCGGCCAGCAGGGCGAGGATCTCCGCGTGGCGCGGGCTCAGGTGCAGGGGGCGCCCGTCCAGGGATGCCTCGACCCCGCCCAGGAGCCGCAACCGGAGCCGCGGGGCGGGCGCGCCGTCGCCGTCGTCGGCCGCCCACACCAGGAAGCCCCCGGTCCCCGCGAGCTCCTCCACCCGGAACGTCCGGCCTCCGGGCAGGAACCCGATCCCACCGTCTCCCGGTATGCCGACGTGGGTGCCGAGCCAGCCGATCGGATCGGCCATCACCACCCGCCCCGAACGTGCGACGACGCCCGTCGGGCGGCGCCCCAGGTGGGCGTGCCGGCGGATGTACGCCTCCCGCAGCCGCTCGTCGTCGCGCCACAGCTCCTGGTGCAGCGACCCGCTGGCCGCCCCCGCCGCCGCGGTCACCAGCGCCAGGCTGTGGGGCTGGGCCATGCGGTAGGGCCCCGTCAGGTCGACCGTGCCCAGCAGGCGGCCGGTGCGAGGCTCGAAGATCGGGCTGGCCGAGCAGGTCCACGGGTGGACCGTCGCGTTGTAGTGCTCCGCCGAGAACACCTGGACGGGATGCCCCACGGCGATCGCGGTGCCCAGCGCGTTGGTGCCGGCGCCGGCCTCGCTCCACAGGGTCCCCTCCGTGAAGTTCATCCGGTCCTCGGCGAGCACCCGCACCCGGGGCGGCCCCTCCACCCACAGCAGCTCGCCCTCCGCCGAGCACACCACCACCAAGTGCTGGAGCGTCCTGGCGACGTCGGAGAGGAGGCTGCGGAACATCGGCATCATCCGCGCCAGGGGGTGCTCCTCGCGCAGCTCGCGCAGCTCCGTGTCGGAGTGGACGCGCGGCGCGACGTGCCCCTCGGGGCGAACCCCCGCCCCGGCGGAGCGCCGCCACGAGTCGGCGATGACCGCGCGGACCGTCAGCGGCGGGGCCGGCTCCCCCCCGCCCACGAAGTCGGCGTGCGCGCGGCGCAGCTCACGGGCCCGTGCCACCGGGTCGGTCCCGGCATCGACGGCCAGCCAGGGGTTCCTCCGCGTCGCCTCCACCGGCGGACCGCCCCCGGCGACCTCAGACCCGGCCCGCTCGGGCGGGCTGGGCCGGTCGCGCGGCGTTGGCCACCTGCACGATCTCCGCGCCGATGGCGATCGCGACCTCCTCAGGCGTCCTCCCGCCGATCGGGAGGCCGATGGGGGCGTGGACCCGCGCGAGCTCCTCGTCGGTCACGCCCTCCGCCGCCAGGGCGGCGCGGCGCCGGTCGGTGGTGTTGCGGCTGCCCATGGCCCCGATGTACCCGGCGGGCGTCCTCAGGGCGGCGAGCAGCGCCGGCACGTCGAACTTCTGGTCGTGGGTGAGCACGCAGATCGCGGTGCGCTCGTCGACGGGGGCGCGGGCGATGAACTCCTGCGGCCACTCCGTGACCAGCTCGTCCGCGTCCGGGAACCGCGCCTCGGTCACGAAGATGGCCCGCGGGTCGCACACCGTCACCCGGTACCCCATGAACCGGCCCAGCGACGCGAGCGACGACGCGAAGTCGATCGCGCCGAACACGTACATCGCGGGGCGGGGGACGATGGAGGAGACGAACCAGTCGGTGCCGCCGACGTCCACGATGTCGGTGCGGCCGAGCGCCAGCAGCGGGCGGGCCGCGGCGTCCACCTCGTCGCCGTCGTCGCCGCGCTCCACGATGCGGGAGCGGCCCGGCTCGTCGCCGCCGATGGCGGTGACGTAGGCGATCGGCCGCTCCTCGCGGACCGCGTCCGCCACGCGCGTCACCAGCTCCGGGTCGAGGCGCTCGATGAACACGTCGACGGAGCCGCCGCACGGCAGCCCCACCTCCATCGCGTCCTCGTCGGCGTACCCGAAGCTCGCGAGCCGCGGCGCGCCGCCCTGGAGGACCTCCTCGCTCTGGATGTAGACCGCCGGCTCCACGCAGCCGCCGGTCACCGAGCCCGCCACCTCGCCGGTCTCGGCCACGGCCATCACGCTGCCCGGGAGGCGCGGCGCCGAGCGCTGCGTGCGGACCACGGTGCCCAGGGACGCGCGGCGACCCTCGCGGATCCACCCCTCGAGCGTCGGAAGCACGTCGCGCACGGGAAAGCGCCCTCTCGATCTGGCCGGGGACCGACCTTACGGGCGGCCCCATCACTGGTCAATATCATCACGAAGTCGTTCCCGGCAGGGAGGAAGGGCGTGCGTTTCACCGACGTCGAGCAGCTGGAGGCGGCCCTCGCCGGTGAGGGCTACCTGGCGGACCGCGGCCTGGCGGTGTCGGCGTACCTGGCGCTGACCCTGCGCCGGCCGCTGCTGCTGGAGGGCGAGCCGGGGGTGGGCAAGACGGAGATCGCCCGGACGCTCGCGCGGGTGCTGGGCGCCGAGCTGATCCGCCTGCAGTGCTACGAGGGCATCGACGCCGGCCAGGCCCTCTACGAGTGGGACTACGCGCGACAGCTGCTGTACGCGCGGACCCTCCAGGAGGGCGCCCTGGATCCGTCGAAGCGGGCCGCCGAGTTGTACGGGCCCGAGTTCCTGGTGGAGCGGCCGCTGCTGCGCGCCGTCCGGGCGGGCGCCGGGGCGGTGCTGCTGGTGGACGAGCTCGACCGGGCCGACGAGGAGTTCGAGGCGTTCCTGCTCGAGGTGCTCGCCGACGCCGCCGTGACGATCCCCGAGATCGGGACGATCACCGCCGAGGAGCCGCCCGTCGTGGTGCTCACCTCCAACCGCACACGCGAGCTGCACGACGCGCTGAAGCGCCGGTGCCTCTACCACTGGATCGACTACCCCGACCGTGACCGCGAGGTGGCGATCATCCGACTGCGCGCCCCCGAGGCCTCGGAGGAGCTGGCGCGGTCGGTGGCCGACATCGTCGCGCGGCTGCGGGCGATGGACCTGGCGAAGCCGCCCGGCCCGGCGGAGTCGATCGACTGGGCGCGCGCCCTCGCGGCGCTCGGCCTGGGCCGGCTGGACGCCGCGGCGGCGCAGGACACGCTGGGGTGGGCGGTCAAGAACCGCGACGACCTCGCGACCGTCCGGCGGCTGCTGCCGGAGGTGATGGGCGGGTGAGCGCCTGAGCGACCCGCTGGAGGGCGTCGTCGACCTGGCGGCGGCGCTGCGCGCCACCGGGGTCCCGGTCGGCACCGGGCGCATCCTGTCGTTCGCCGAGGCGGCGCGGCACGTGGCGCCCCGCGACCTGTACTGGGCGGCGCAGGCCACGCTCATCTCGCGGCGGGAGGACATCGACGCGCTCGACCGCGCGTTCCAGGATGCGTTCGGGATGTCCGTGCCCGAGCCGCCGCCGCAGCCGGTCGCGGACCGGATGAAGCAGGTGGTCGCGCCGAGCGAGGTGTCGGTGTCGGGCGCCGCGCAGGAGGGGGACGCCCTCGCCAACCTGGCGAGCCCCGTCGAGAACCTGCGCCGCAAGGACTTCTCGGCCTGCACCCCCGAGGAGATCCGGCTGCTCAGCCGGCTGATGACGCGGCTGCGGCTCCGCGCGCCCGAGCGGCGCACACGCCGCCGGCGCCCCGCCCGCTCCGGCGACCCGGACCTGCGCCGCACCCTGCGGCGCGCGATGCGCACCGGCGGGGAGCCGATCGACCGCGCGTGGCGGCGGCGGCGGCGCCAGCGGCGGCGCCTGCTGCTGGTGCTCGACGTCTCCGGCTCGATGTCCACCTACTCGCGGGCCCTGGCGATGTTTGCCCACGCCGCCCTGCGCAGCGGCCCCGACTGGGAGGCCTTCGCGTTCGGCACGCGCCTCACGCGGATGACCCGGGCCCTGGCCACGGCCGACCCCGACGCCGCGTTCGCGGCGGCGGCGGCCGAGGTGACCGACTGGGACGGCGGCACGCGGATCGGCGCGAGCATCAAGCGCCTCTGCGACGAGTGGGGGCGCACCCGCGTGGTCCGCGGGTCGGTGTGCGTGATCCTGTCCGACGGCCTCGACGTGGGCGACCCCGCCCTGCTGGGCGAGCAGATGGCGCGCCTGTCGCGCCTGGCGCACCACGTGATCTGGCTCAACCCGCTGAAGGGCGGCGCCGGGTACGAGCCCCTCGCCCGCGGGATGGCCGCGGCCCTGCCGCACGTCGATGTGTTCCGCCCCGGCCACAACCTCCAGAGCCTGGAGGAGGTGGCCGACGTGATCGCCCGGCTCTGACCGCCGGCCGGCTCAGTCGCCGCCGGCCTCGTCGAGCAGGCGCGCACGCTCCGGGTCGCTCCGCAGGTGGCGATCGATGATCGCCGGCCCGAACCAGGTGACGATGCAGAACGCGAGGTACGCGACCACCAGCGTCACGAGCAGCGGCATCGGGACGACGGACCGGCCGGTGTCGCTGACGAGCACGCGGAAGAGCCCGAAGAGGCCGATGATGAGGGCCCACCGGGCCCAGGTGGGGACCCGCGCCAGCCAGAGGACCCACGGGTAGAGGATCCGCCCCGCCGGTGTGCGGGCCCGCGCCGTCTCCAGCAGCAGCCGCCGCGTGCCGGCGTCGTCCGGGTCGATCCGCAGGGCGCTGCGCACCCCCGCGGCCGCCCGGCCGAACCGCATGCCCATGAAGTCCGCCCGGGCCAGGCCGGCGTGCGCCCGGGCGTCGTCGGGGTCGCGCGCCAGCAGCTGCCCGAACGTCGCCTCGGCCGCGCGGCGGCGGTTCATCGCCAGGAGCGCGTGCCCGCGCACGAGCAGGAGCTCCGCGACCTCCGGGTCGATGGCCAGGCCGCGGTCGGCGGCCTCGACGGCGTCGGCGTCGCGCCCGCACCCGTGCGCGGCGGCGGCCCGCTCGAGCCACGCCACCGGGTCGTCAGGGGCGATCGCGATCGCCTCGTCCGCCGCCGCCAGCGCCTCCTCGAAGCGGTCGGCCTGGCGGAGGACGCCGCTCAGGGCGATGTGGGAGCCCTCCCACCCGGGCGCCGCCGCCACCAGGCGGCGCGCGGCGGCGACGGCGTCGCCGTGCCGCCCGAGCGCGCTCAGGGCGGCGGCCTCGAGCTCGGTGGCGCCGATGTCGCCGGGGTCGGTCGCGAGAACCCGGCGCGCCTCCTCCAGGGCGCGGGCGCCGTCGCCGCGGCGCAGGTGGAACCGGGCGCGCTCGAGGTGCTCCCAGGTCACCGGCCCTCGCCGAGGTGACGCAGCACGTCGTCCCACTGCCCGGCGTCGTTCGCGTAGCGCGCCCAGTTGCGCGCCGTGGTGAACCACTCGTCCACGCTCGACGTGACGGTGGCCCGGGCCGAGGCGAGGTCGGCGTCGGTGATCGGCTCCATGTCGCCGGTCTCGAGGGCGGCCGCGAACCGCTCCCGCGCCGCACGGTCGACGATCGCGACCAGATCCGCGCCCGACAGGCCGTCGGTGTCGCGGGCCAGGGCGGGCGCGTCGCGCACGGCGGACGGCCGCGACGCGAGGGCCAGCTCGATGATGCGCGTCCGCGCCTCCAGGTCGGGCGGCGGCACGAAGAGGATGCGGTCGAACCGGCCGGGCCGGCGGAACGCCGCGTCCAGGTGCCACGGCGCGTTGGACGCCGCGAGCACCAGCACCCCCTCGTTCGCGCTGCCGACGCCGTCGAGCTCCGCGAGGAACTGGTTCACCACCGACCGGCCGCCGGAGGCGCGGACGTCGCCGCGGCGGTGGCCGAGCGCGTCGACCTCGTCGAAGAAGAGGACGGTCGGGGCGCGGCGGCGCGCCTCGACGAACACGTCGTGGAGGTTGCGCTCGCTCGCGCCGAGCCACATGTCCAGGATCTCCTCGATCCCGACGGACATGAAGCCGGCGCCCGCCTCGCCCGCGGCGGCGCGCGCGAGGAGCGTCTTACCGCACCCGGGCGGCCCGTAGAGCAGCACGCCCCCGCCGGCGGCGCCGCCGTACGCGGCGTGCAGCTCGGGGTGGGTGAACGGGGCGACGATCCGAAGGCGGAACTCCCGTTTCGCCTGCTCCATGCCGGCGACGTCATCGAGGGTCACGCGGGGCCGCTCCGCCGGGGCGTCGTCCTCCGGCGGCGCGTCCGGGACGGGGGTCAGCGCCGCGAGGGCGTCGGCGGGACGGTCGCGCAGCAGGTCGGCCATCGCCGTCACCAGCGCCGGGTCGCCGGGAGCCAGGCGCAGGGCGGCGGCCACGTGCTCCTCGGCCTCGTCGGCGCGGCCGGCCCGCAGGGCGCGTTCGGCGGCGGCGATCAGCGCGTCGAGGTCGTCCGGACGGCTCACGGGCGGTCCCCGGCCGTGGCGCAGCCCGCCGCGACGGGCGCCCCGGCGAACAGCCTGCTGGTCCAGGCGACCAGCTCCGGGCCGGCCGACTCCATGATGTCCACGTGCCCGCGGGGATGGCGGCGGAAGTCGATGTCCTCGCCGGCGGCGCAGCGGGCCGCGACGTACCGGGCCTGGGCGGCGGGCGACACCAGCGGATCGTTCACGCCCTGGGCGAGCAGGACGGGCGCGTCGATCGGGCCCGTGGGGGTGTTCTCGGCCACCCGCCGTTTCCACGCCGGGTCGGTGGTGATGTCGACGGCCAGGAGGCGCGCCGGCAGCAGCCCGGCCTGGGCGGCGACCACGAAGAAGCCGGGGAACAGGCACCGGCGGGCGATCGCGCGGATGGGGGCACGCGCGCGCCGGACGACGGCCGCGTCGAAGTCGAGCTCCGGGTAGACGGTCGTCCACGAGCTCACGGCGAGCGCGGTCAGGACCTTCCCCGGCGTCGTTCCGAGCGCGGCGGTCAGCATCGGGCCGAGGTCGGACGCGGGGGCCGCGGCGCCGACGCCCACCAGGGTCAGCTCCGGCGCGTGGCCCGCCGTCGCCACCTGGCCGGTCCACAGGGCGGCGTGGCCGCCCTGGGACTCGCCCCAGACCGCGTAGCGCGCGTCGAGCTCCACCCCCGTGTCGAGGGCGCGGGCCGCGCGCACGCTGTCGATGACCGCCCTGCCGGTCTCCTCGCCCGCCAGGTAGGGATGCGCGCCCGGCCCCCCGAGGCCGGGGTAGTCGGTCGCCACCACCACCCAGCCCTGCTCCAGGATGCGGTCCATCGGCTTCGCCAGGGCGACGGACGGGTCGTCCAGCAGCGACGTCGCGCACCCGCGGGCGACGCCGATGGTCCCGTGCGCCCACGCCAGCACCGGGCGCGGGCCGGGCCACGCCCGCGCGGCGGCCCCCGCGATCACCAGGCCGCTCACCGCGACGGGCCGGCCGTCCATCCCGGTGGTGCTGTAGAGGATCCGCCAGGCCGTCGCGCCATCCGGGATGCCGGCGGTGAAGGGCTCGTCGCGCAGCAGCGTCCCCGGCGCGGCGTCCTCCGAGCCGCCCGGCGGCTCGTAGAACGCGCCGGGATCCGGGGCGCGCGTCACGTACAGCGTGATCCCGATCGCCACCGCGGCCACGACGACGAGGGCGCCGAGGCCGATCAGGATGGTCCTCAGCACGGCGGCGACCCCACCCCCGCCCCGCCCTCCCAGCGGGAGCGCAGCCGGTCGTGGTCCGCGGGCGTGTCGACGTCCTCCGGAGGGTTGCCCCCCACCTCCACCAGCCCGAGCGCGCCGGGATCGCGCGCCGCCAGCACCCGGCCGCCCCCCTCGCCCCGCAGGTCCATGGCCTGCGGCCACAGCGCGCGCTCCAGCAGCACCGGATGGCCGGGCCGCCCGCGGTACGCGGCGCGGAGCATCGCCGGGCCGCCCGGCCGGCGGGCGGCGACGACCGCCCGGATCGCGTCCGGCCGCACCTCCGGCTGGTCGCCCAGCAGCACCAGGGCGGCCGCGGCGTCGGCGGGCATGGCCGCCAGGCCGGCCGCGAGCGACGCCGCCTGCCCGTCGGCGTGGCGGTCGTTCACCACGGTCCGTGCGCCCGGCGGCAGCACGATCGCGGCCAGCACCTCGCCGGCCGCGTGGCCGAGCACCACGACCACCTCGCCCAGCCCGCCGGCCGTGGCGGCGTCGATGGCGTGCTGGAGCATCGGGCGGCCGCCGACCGGCAGCAGCTGCTTCGGCCGGCCCATCCGCGTGCCCGTGCCCGCGGCGAGTACCAGGGCGACGACGCTCACGGCGCGAGGATACGCTCGCGGGGATGAGCGCCCGACTGTCGGCCGGCGTCGCCTCGGCCCTGTGGGCCGGCGCCGCGGCCCTCGCCCTGCACGAGCGCCGGCGCGCCGTGCGGCCGGACGACGAGCCGCCCCTGCCCGGCGGCCCGCGCGTGAGCGTGATCGTGCCGGCCCGCGACGAGGAGCGCGGCATCGGCGACGCCGTGCGGAGCCTGCGGGCGCTCGCGTGGGACGACCTGGAGGTGATCGTCGTCGACGACCAGTCCCGCGACGGCACCCTGGCGGCGGCGCGGGCGGCGGCCGCCGGCGACCCGCGCGTGACGGTGATCGCCGGCGTGCCCCTGCCCGACGGGTGGGTCGGCAAGAGCTGGGCGTGCTGGCAGGGCGTGCAGCGCGCCACCGGCGACTGGCTGCTGTTCACCGACGCCGACGTCCTCCACGCGCCCGACTCGCTGGGCCGCACCATGGCCCTGGCCCGGCGCCTCGGCCGCGGCGGGCTCACGATGTTCCCGACGATCGTGTGCGAGGGCGTCGCCGAGCGGCTCGTCACCCCGGCGGCGCTGGTCGCGATCGGGACGTTCGTGGCGCCCGGCCCGCTGGCGCGCAGGGACGACAGCCGCGTGGCGATCGCGGCCGGCGGCTACATCCTGGTGAAGCGGCGCCTGTACGACGCCGTCGGCGGCCACCGGGGCATCCGCACGCGGATGGTCGACGACGTCCACCTGGCCGCCGCGGTCAAGCGATTCGGCGCCCAGCTGGTGCCCGTGCCGGCCGGCCGGCTCGCGCGGCTGCGGATGTACCACGGCGCCGCGGAGGTGTGGAACGGCTGGAGCAAGAACGCCTCGTTCGCCGCCGTCGGGCCGCCGTCGAAGGGGCTCGTCAGCGCAGGGGTGGTCGCCGCCGTCGCCCTGGCCCCGGCGGCGGCGACGCTCGCGGGGATCCGCTCGCGCGACCACGGCCTCGCCGCCATCGGCCTGACGGGGGTCGGGTCGATGATCGCGCTCCAGCGGCTCGCGACCTGGGCGGTCCCGACCCCCGCCCGGTACGCCGGGACGCTGCCGCTGGGGATGGTGGTGCTCGCCGGGGCCACCGCCCGCGGCGCGCTGGAGCGCCTCGTCGGGCTGGGCCCGGCGTGGCGCGGGAGGCGCTACCCGCTCGCCCGCTGAGCCCCGCGGCGGCGCGGGACGCGGCCGAGCAGCAGGTCGCGCGCCGCGTTGAGCGCCACGGTGAGGCCCTCTGCCTGGCCACGGATCGTGGGGTGCAGGCCGGCGACGCGGTCGGGGTGGCATCGCGTGACCTGGTCGCGGTAGGCGCGCTCCACCGCCGCGGAGCCGGCGCCGGCGGGCACGCCCAGCAGGTCGGCCGCCTCGGCGGGGGTGCGGGGCACGGCGACCGGGTCGGCGGGCGCGGCGTCCACGGGCCGCGGCCGCGGCCGGCGCGCGGCCTGGGCGGCCAGGATGGCGCGCTCCTCGGCCAGGGCGGCGCGCTCCTCCACCAGCCGCTCGCGCTCCTCGGCCACCTCCTGCGCCAGCCGGACGAGGCGCCGGTCGCGCTCGGCGGGGTCCTCGCGCAGCGCGCCGAGCATGTCCTGCGGATCCAGCGCGGGCGGCTCGTCGCCCGGGACGTCCCAGCCCGGGCCGGCCTCGCCGCGGCGGACGGCGCCGATGATCTCCTCGAGCGTCATGTGGGCGCGGTTGCCGCCGGACGGCCCCTCGGACGGCGCCAGGCGCACGACGCGCAGGGCGTCCCAGCCCGGGTCGACCAGGAAGGCCGCCGACGAGCGCCCGCCGATGAGCATGCGCCGCTCCGGCCGGGCGCGGTGCCCGAGCACGGCGAAGCGGGCGCCAGCCGCGTCGCCGCCGTCCAGTGCGGTGAGCTCGGCGTCCAGGTCGTCGAGACGGCGCGCCACCTCGCGCGCGTCGGGGCCGGCGGCGGGCACGGCGCGGGCGGAGTCGAGCGCGGCGCGCAGGCCGGTGGCCCCGGCGGCCTGGCCGGCGGCGAGGACGCCCCACCAGCGCGCCCACGGGTCGGCGGCGTCGGCCCGGGCGAGTGCCTGGCCGGCGGCGGCCGGGTGGTCGAGGGCGAGCAGGGCGGCCGCGAGGCCGGTCGCGGCGCGGCCGTCGTCGCCGAGCGCCGACGACGCGGAGAGCAGCGCCACCTGGCGCCATCGGCTCTCGGCGTTGCGGGCCGGGGTGGGACCCGCGGCGACGATGAAGGGATCGGTCACAGGGAGACGGTAGCGGACGCCGCCGGGCGGTCCCGCTCTATCCTCCCGGGGATGAACCGGCTCGCGGGCGAGTCCAGCCTGTACCTGCGCCAGCACTCCGAGAACCCGGTCGACTGGTACCCCTGGGGCGACGAGGCCCTGGCCCGCGCCCGCGACGAGGACCGGCCGGTGCTGCTGTCGATCGGCTACTCGTCGTGCCACTGGTGCCACGTCATGGCCCACGAGTCGTTCGAGGACCCCGACACGGCCGCCGTCATGAACGACCTGTTCGTGAACGTGAAGGTGGACCGCGAGGAGCGCCCCGACGTGGACGCCCTCTACATGCAGGCCACCCTGTCGCTGTCCGGGTCGGGCGGCTGGCCGATGACCGTGTTCCTCACGCCCGACGGCCGCCCGTTCTACGCCGGCACCTACTTCCCGACGACCGCCCGCGGCGGGCTCCCCGGGTTCTCCGATCTGTGCTGCGCCCTCGCGGCCGCCTACCGCGACCGTCGCGACGACGTGGAGGCGCAGGCGGCGGAGGTCGCGCGCCGGCTGGCGGGCCTCGCGGCGCGCCAGGCGTCGAACGAGCCGCTCACGGCGCGGATCCTGGACGACGCGACCGTGGGGCTCGCGCGGCTGTTCGACGCGGAGCAGGGCGGCTTCGGCGGCGCCCCGAAGTTCCCGCCGTCCCTGGCGCTGGAGTTCCTGCTGCGGCGACTGTGGCGGCGCCCCGACGACCCGCACGCCGGCGAGATGGTGGAGCTGACGCTGGGACGGATGGCCGCGGGCGGCATCTACGACCAGGTCGGCGGGGGCTTCCACCGCTACAGCGTCGACGGGCGCTGGCTGGTCCCCCACTTCGAGAAGATGCTCTACGACAACGCGCTCCTGGCACGGGTGTACGCGCTGGCGTTCCGGCTGACCGGCTCGCCCGCGCACAGCCGGATCGCGCAGGAGACCCTCGACTACCTGCTGCGCGAGATGCGCCTGGCGCGCGGCGGGTTCGGGTCGGCCCAGGACGCGGACTCCCCCGGGGGCGAGGGCGCGTTCTTCGTGTGGACCCCCCAGGAGCTGCGGGAGCTGCTGACGCCCCAGCAGGCGACGGCGGTGACACTCCGCTACGGCGTCACGGAGGAGGGGAACTTCGAGGGGCGGTCGATCCTGCACGTGGCCACCCCCCTCGACCAGGTCACGCAGGCCCTCGGCGAGGACGCGGGCCCGCTGCTGGTGCAGGCGCGCGAAGCGCTCTACCGGGCCCGCCAGGCGCGTCCGGCGCCGGCGCGCGACGACAAGCTGGTGGCCGCGTGGAACGGGCTGGCGATCGCGGCGCTCGCCGACGCCGGCGTGATCCTGGGGCGGGGCGACTACCTGGACGCGGCGATCTCGACGGCCGCGACGGTGCTGGACGAGCTGGTGGTCGACGGCCGCCTGCGACGCGTGCCGCCGGCCGCCAACGGCGCGGTCCACCTGGGGCAGCTCGACGACCACGCCGACATGGTCCACGGGCTCCTGCGGCTCTACGAGGCCACGTTCCAGCCGAGGTGGCTGGTCGCCGCCCGCGGCCTGGCGGAGCGGATGGTGGCGCTGTTCGCCGACCCCGACGGCGACGGCTTCTTCTACTCCCCGAGCGACGGCGAGCGGCTGGTGGCCCGCACCCGCGAGGTGGAGGACCACCCGACCCCGGCGGGCAACTCCCAGGCCGCCCACGTGCTGATGCGCCTGGCCGACCTGACGGGCGACGCGGAGCTCGAGGGCCTGGCGGGCCGGGCGCTGATGCTGGTTCGCGCCGATATGGCGCGCTTCCCGCAGGCCTTCGGCACCGCCCTGGTCGCGCTCGACAACCTCCTGGCCGACCGGCACGGGATCGCCGTGGTGGGCCCTCGCGACGATCCCGCGACCGGCGCGCTGGTGCGCGCGGCCCGCGAGGCGGCCGGCCCGTACGACGTGATCGCCGCCGGCGACCCCGACGACGCCGAGGCCGTGGCCGCCGCGCCGCTCCTGGAGGGCCGCCCCCTCGTCGACGGCCGCCCCGCCGCCTACGTGTGCAGGCGGTTCGCCTGCCAGGCCCCGGTCACCGACCCGGAGGCGCTCAGGGCGCTGCTGCGGGAGGGCGCCCCGGGGTGACGCAGCCGCGGCGCCGGATGACGATGCGGGACGCATCGACATGGTCGCCGCCGGGCGCGGTCACGCGCAGCAGCAGGCGGTAGCGCCCGCACGGCGGCGGGGACGAGGGCTCCAGCAGCCCGTCGACGCGCCGGCCCCGCCGCGTCCGCCCCGTGCCGTCGTAGGCGGCGGCGCCGTCGGGACGCACCACCGTCAGGTGCCAGACCAGCCGGGGGCCGATGTCGCCCCGCGCGCGGAACTCGACGCGCAGGCAGCTCGTGGCGCCGCACGGGACGGCGCCGGCCGTGAACGGCTCGATCCGGGGGATCGCCGCGCCGGCGAGGACCGCCGAGCCGGCGTCGGCGGCGGCGGCGGCCGGCAGGGCCGCGACCGCGGCGACGGCGAGGATGAGCGGGACGATGGGGCGCATCGTCCGATCGTGCGCCCCCCGCCGGCCGGGGGGACCCCCCGGCGGGACGGTCCGTCCGGACGGTCCGGGGTGGGGCGGCTAGAACTCCGGCCGGTGGCGGCCGTCGTCCTCGTGCGACTCGAGCACGATGGGGCCGCGCTCGCCGGTGCGGACGCGGATCGCCTCCTCGATGTCGAAGATGAAGATCTTCCCGTCCCCCGGCTGCCCGGTGTGGGCGAGCTCCAGGATCACGTCGAGGGTCCGCTCCAGGTCGACGTCGTCGACCGCGATCTCGAGCTTCAGCTTGGGCCGCAGGAAGATCGTGGACCGCGCGCCGCGATAGCTCTCCGTGAACCCCTTCTGCCGGCCGGAGCCCTTGGTCTCCGTGACCGTCATGGACGGCAGGCCCATCGCGGCGAGGCGGTCGTGGATGCCCTCGAGCGCCTCGTGCCGGATGTAGGCCTCGATCTTCTTCACCCTCGTCACCCCTCGTCTCGCGCGGCGCGCCGGGATCCGCCGCAGGCCCCCGGATCCTAGGGGCTGCCCCGGCCCCGCTGCACGCGTGGGCGGGCCACGATCGGCGCCCGCTATCCTGGGCCCGATGGCGGACCTGTCCGAGCTCACGTCCATGATCGAGGCCGCGCTCCCCGGGGCGACGGCGCGCATCGTGGACCAGGGCGGCGGCGACCACCTCGCGGCCGAGGTGGTGGCTCCCCAGTTCGCCGGTCTGACGCGCCTGGAGCAGCACAAGCTCGTCTACGCGGCGGTCCAGGGCCGCTTCGACGACGGCAGCATCCACGCGCTGGCCCTCAGAACGCGCGCACCGGAGGCGACATGAGCGACACCCTCGCGATGACCGAGCAGGAGATCCTCGACCAGATCCAGGCCGAGGTCGCCGGGAGCAAGGTCTTCCTGTACATGAAGGGCACGCCCGAGATGCCGCGCTGCGGCTTCTCCAACCAGGTGGTCCAGATCCTCAACCACCTCGGGGTGGAGTACGGCGCCCGCGACATCCTCGTGGACCCGCGCATCCGCCAGGTGCTCTCCGGCTGGTCCGACTGGCCGACGATCCCGCAGCTGTTCGTCGACGGCAAGCTCGTCGGCGGCTGCGACATCGTCACCGAGATGTTCCAGGAGGGCGAGCTCCAGCCGCTCGTCGGCGCCGAGGCGAACGCCGCCTCCTAGGGTGCTCCTCCGGCGGCCGACGGGACGGACGCCGCAGTGAACTGGGTCTTCGCGGACGACGAGCCCCTCGCCGAGCTGCACGCGCACCTCGGCGGGGGGGTCGACGCCGCCACCATGTGGGAGCTGGCCGCAGAGCAGGGCATCAAGCTCCCCTACCGCGACTACTGGGAGTTCGCGTCGGCCACCAACGTCGGCGCGGGCACCGACGGCCTGGACGGCCTCGACCGGATCTACCACCTCACGGAGCTCATCCAGAGCAGCCCGGAGGGCGTGTTCCGCGCGGTGCACGGGATGATCTCGGGCGGCTACCGCGCCCAGCGGATCACCACCCACGAGGTCCGCTTTAACCCGGCGAAGCGCAACCGCGGCGGCGAGCGCGACCTGGACGCCATCGTGATGTCCGCCGTCCACGGCGTCGACCGGGCGATGCTCGAGTACCCGGTCCGCGCGGGGCTGACCCTGATGATGGACCGCGGCTTCCCGCCCGAGCTGAACGCCGAGATCGTGGAGCGCGCCATCCGGTTCCGGGATCGCGGGGTGGTGGCGATCGACATCGGCGGCCCCCGTCCGGGGGGGAGCGGCCCGCCGTACCCCTACGCCGACCTGGCCCCGCTGGTGGCGCAGGCGCGGGACGCGGGACTGGGCGTGACGCTCCACGCCGGCGAGGAGGGCGTGAACGCCCACGACCCCGGGCCGTTCATCGAGGAGATGCGGCAGGTGCTCGCCCTCGGCGTTGACCGCGTCGGGCACGGGATCATCACCGCGATGGACCCGGGGCTCCAGGAGGCCGCGCTCGAGGCCGGCGTGGTGCTCGAGATCTGCCCCACCTCCAACGTGCGCACCGGGGCGGTGCGCGACGAGGGTCAGATGGCCGAGATCGTCTTCGCCCTCGACGCCGCCGGCATCCCGATCGTCATCGCCACGGACGGCCCGGAGATGATCGGCACGCGCCTGCGGGCGGAGTTCGCGATGCTCGTGCGGCTGGGGGCCCTCAGCGCGGACGCGGCCCGCCGGGCGAACGCCCGGGCGCACGAGGTGACCTTCATCCCCCCGTCGCCGATCGGCGCGGAGGCGGCGGAGGCGCGGGCAGGATCCTGATCGACGCGCGGGCCGGCGCCGAGCGCCGCCCGCTCGCGTCGGTGGCCACCAGCACCAGGCGGTAGGTCCCCGGCGCGAGGGGCCTGGCGCCCACGTTGCCGGTGATCACGAACCGGTTGAGACCCGCCGTGCCGGCGCGGCGCACCGTGCCCAGCGTCTGCACGCGGACGCATGCGCGGCCGCGCTTCAGCGTCGCCCGGGCCGATACCGGCACGCAGCGCGTGCGCTTGCCGGCCCGCTCCACCCGGCCGCGCAGGCTCCGCGTGACGGTGATGCCCACCGTCGCCCGCGTGGAGAGCCGGAACGCGAGGATCGTGCCGAGCGCCGGCCGCCCCTTGCGCGCGGCGGCGCGCGCGCCGCCGCGCGGGACGGGCGCGAACGCCTTCGGGGTCACCCGGAGGCCGGTGAGCCGCGGCCGGCCGGCCCCCGCGACCGACGGCGGCGTGACCGTGAACGTGCGGTCCGCGCCGACGCTGGTGCCGTCCGGGCCCGACGCCACCAGGCGGTAGTGGTAGGTGGCGAGCGGCACGAGGCCGCCGACGGTGACGCCCACGCCGGTGGGGCCGGCGTCGCCGGCCACCGTGACGAGCGGGGTGTCGGTGCCGTAGGACGCGGTGCGGCCGATCTGGACGCGCACGCCGGTCGCCAGCCCGCGGGTGGCGACCGTCCCGCTGATCCGCGCCGTCGTACCGGACACCGTCGCCGCGCCGGTGGTGGCCGCGGGGGGCGCCACCTCGTAGGCGCCCGCGTCGCACGCGCCGCCCACCGGCCGGGTGGCGCCGCGCGCGTCGGTGGCGGGACAGGCCAGGAAGCCGGGGACGCGATCGATCACCGCGCTTCCGGCCCCGGGCTGGAGGGTGGGCGGCACGCCGCCGTTGGCGGCGAGGGAGCCGAGCCGCGCGTCCCCGGCGGCGCCGGGACAGCCGGGGGCCGCCTGGCCGACGTTCCCGCCGCCGTCGATCACCGGGGTGGCGCCGGCGCAGCCGTTGCCCGCGATCACGGACGCCACGATCGTGGTGGAGGCGCCGCTCGCGATCCCCGGCCCGTCGCCGAGCCCGGGGCCGCCCGCGGCGCCGCCTGCGCCCGGGTTGCCCGAGTCGCCCGACAGGCCCTTGTCGCCCGCGCCGCCGGAGCCGTTGCCGGCGATCGTCACGAAGCTGCCGGTTGCGGTGCCGCCGGTCACGGCGAGCCCGCCGCCCGGGCCGCCGGGACCGCCCGCGCCGCCGACGGAGCCGGGGCCGGCGCGGTTGCCGAAGCCGCCGCCGCCTCCGCCGCCGCCCGCGCCGCTGATGTTCCCGGCCAGGGTCACGTTGACGAGGCCCAGCGAGTTGGTGCGCGCCACCAGGCCGCCGCCGGCCCCGCCGGCGCCGCCCGCGCCGCCGCGGCCCGTGCCGGGCCTCCCGTCCTGCGTGGCGCCGAAGCCGCCCAGGCCGTCGCCGCCCCCGCCGCCCCGGCCGGTGGTGTTCGACGCGACGGTCGACCGCTCGATCGTGACCGGGCCGGCCACGTCGACGCCGCCGCCCGGCCCGCCGCCGCCGCCGGCGCCGCCGGTGCCGTCACCGCCGTCCTCGCCCTGCCCGCCGCCCGCGGCCGCCGGGCCGCCGGTGCCGTCGCCGCCCGCGCCGCCGGTGCCGGACTGGTTGCCGAGCACGGCGCTGTCGCGGATCGCGACGACCCCGACGGCGGCGATCGCGCCCGCGCCGCCGTCCCCGCCGTCGCCACCCGCGCCGGCCCCGCCGCTCGCGGGTCCGCCCGGCCCGCCGACGGCCGTGCCCCCGCGGCCCGTGCCGCCCGGACCGCCTGCGCCGCCGCGGTTGCCGGACACGACGGTCGACACCAGGGTCAGGCCGGAGGAGCTCCAGATGGCGCCCGCCCCTCCGCGCCCGCCGCCGCCGCCCATGCCGGGGCCGCCGGGCGTCTCCAGGGTGGACGGCGTGACGCCGGTCGCATCGCCGCCGGCACCGCCGTCGCCGCCGGCGTTGCCGCTGACGCGCCCGCGCTCGATGGTGAGCGGCCCGGCCGCGCGCACGCCGCCACCGTCCTCACCGGCGCCGCCCGCCCCGCCCACGACCGGCCCGCCCGGATTCGCGGGTGCGATCGCCGGGGGGGCCGACGCCCCGCCGGGCGCGGCGCCGCCCGTCAGCGAGACGTCGGCGAGTCGCAGCGAGCCGCCGGGGCGCACGTCGAGGACGCGGTCGATCCCCGCGGCGTCGATGATCGTCACCGCCGAGCCGGCGCCCAGGATCTCGAGCGGGCCGGTCACGTCCAGGTCGCCCGAGGCGTTCGCATCCTCCCCCACGCCCGCGACCGACCGGCGGTAGAGGCCGGGGCCCAGGACGATCCGGTCGGTCGCCGACGGCGTCCCGGCGGCGCACTCGCCGGCGCCCGGCGACGCGGCGTCGGCGTTGGCCGCGGAGACGGCCTCGCGCAGCGAGCAGACGCCGTCCGCGCGCACGGCGTCGGCCGTCGTGGTGACCGTGATGGTCGCGGCGTGGGCGGTGATGGGCGCCGCCAGGACGGCTGCGGCGACGGACCCAGCCGCGAGGAACCGGGAGAGCGGCACGCCACCGATTCAAGGGATCCGCCCAGGCGTGGTCAAACGGGGGGCGTCCGCCCCGGTCGAACGGGTGGGCTCGCCGGGACGGGCTAGGCGGCCTCGCCGAGCGCCGCCGACAGCTCGCGCTGCTCGGCCAGGTGACGGAGGGCGTCGCGCTCGATCTGGCGGACCCGCTCGCGGGTGACGCCGATCTCGTCGCCCACCTGGGCGAGCGTCCGCGGCTCGTCGTCGCCCAGGCCGAAGCGCCGGCGCAGCACCAGGGCCTCGCGCTCCGGCAGGTCCGCGAGGGCGTGCTCGAGGGCCTCGTGGCGCAGGTTGAGCTCGAGGTCGGCGGTCGGCTCCGGGGTGTCGGCGGCCATCAGGTCGCCCAGGGTCGCGTCCCCCTCCTCGCCGACCGGCCGGTCGAGGCTGGTGATGGTGCGCGGCAGCTCCCGCACGGTCGCGACGCGGTCCTCCGGGAGCCGGCTCCGCTCGGCGATCTCGGCGTCGGTGGGGTCGCGGCCCAGCGTGGCGAGCAGCTCGCGCTCGGCGCGGGACACCCGCTGCTGGTGCTCCACCACGTGCACCGGGAGGCGGATGGTGCGCTCCGTGTTGGCCAGGCCGCGCTGGATGGCCTGCTGGATCCAGAGCGTCGCGTAGGTCGAGAACCGGAAGCCGCGGCGCCAGTCGAACTTCTCGACCGCGCGGATCAGGCCGAGGGTCCCCTCCTGGATCAGGTCCAGCAGGCTCAGGGAGCCGCCCTGGTAGCGGCGCGCGATCGACACGACGAGGCGCAGGTTGGAGTTGATCATGCGGTCGCGCGCATCCTTGTCGCCCAGCTCCACGCGCTTCGCGAGCTCCACCTCCTCGTCCGCCGTCAGCAGCGGGTGCCGCCGCAGCTCGCGGAGGTAGAGGGCCATCGCGTCGGTGGTCTGGTCGGCGAGGTCGCCGTTGGCCACCCGGGTCTGCGGGACCTCCTCGCGGCCGCAGTCGTCGGTCACGTCGATCCCGCGGTCGCGGAGGTGCCCGTAGACGTGGGCGACGTCGTCGTCGTCCGCGCCGATCGACTCGAGCACCTCGGCCAGCTGGCTCTGGTTGACGCAGTCGCCCTCGGAGGCGTCGCCGACGAGCGCCGCGACCTCCTGGGGCAGTCCGTCCTGGTGTTCCGTGGTCATGCCCGCGGGTTCCCGATCGCCGGAGCCGTCAATCCGACCGCCCCGTCCTCCTCCGCCCCCTCGTCGGGGGGCGCCGTCGGTGCCCAGGGTAGCGGCACGGGCCGCTCCACCGCCACGATCACGACGTCGTCGCGCAGGCGCTGGTCCTCGTGGCGGCGTGCCGCCGCGATCACGCGGGCGACGCGCAGCTCCAGCGCCGAGCGGCGCTCGGCGGCGAGCACCTCGCAGGCGCGCTCGATGCCGAACGTGTCGGCGCCCCGCCGGGCCTCGATGAGCCCGTCGGTGTAGAGCACCAGCGTCCCCCCGGGCGGCAGCGCGGCGTGGGTGACGGGCCACTCGGCCTCGTCGAACACCCCGAGCAGCGGGCCGCCGACGATGGGCTCGAGCGGCTGGCACTCGTCGGCGGTGAGCAGGATCGGCGGCGGGTGCCCCGCGGGCGCGAACGCGATCGCGCCGCCCGGCTCCACCAGCATGTAGAGGATCGAGGCGAACAGCCCTTCCGCGCGCCCGTCCGGGTCGGCCATCTGGGCGTTCAGCCCGGCGAGCACCGTCGCGGGGTCGGGGTTCACGGCGACGAGGGTGCGCCACCCGAAGCGCAGGCCGGCGGCCTGGGCGGCGGCGGAGGCGCCGTGCCCCGCCATGTCGCCCACCATCACCGCCAGGCGGCCGTCGGGGAGCGTCATGGCGTCGTAGAAGTCGCCGCCGACGAGCAGGGCGCGCTCGGCGGGGCGGTAGCGGGCCGCGAGCTTCAGGCCCCGCACCGACGGCAGCCGCGACGGCAGGAGCCCATGCTGGACGGTCTCCCAGAGGTCGCGCTCGGTGCGCTGGGCGGCCTCGCGGCGGGCGGCGGCCGCGACGGCGTCCCGCTCCTGGCGCACCTCCCGCTGCATCAGGTTGAACCCCTCCATCAGCTCGGCCAGCTCGCGCACGGCGTCGTCGCTCGGCGGGATGGGGTCGGTCAGGCGGCCCCGGGTGACGCGCCCGACGCCCTGCGAGAGCAGCGCCACCGGCCCCCCGACCCGGCGCCACAGCTGGCGGCTGGTGATGACCACCATCAGCAGCGTCAGCAGGGCGGCGGCCACGATCGCGTAGAACGTGAGGCGGCGGCGGCGGTCGCTGTCGGCGAGTGACGCGACGCGGACGTCGTCGATCTCCTCCAGGAGCCGGGAGTGCTCGGCGCGGAACGCGTTGAAGCGGTTCTCCGACAGCCCCTGGTTGATGCGCCGCCGCGCCTCCTCGGCGTTGCCCTGGCGGCGCAGCCGGATGAGCTCCACCGCCTCGGCGAACCAGAGGTTGGCGGTGCGGTCCACCGCGCCCGCCGACTGGTCGAGCACCGAGGAGTCCCCGAGCACGCGGCGCAGGCGCGCGAGCTCGTTGGGGTAGCGGTCGCGGGCGTTGGTGTACTGGCGCAGGTCGGTCCCCTGCGCCAGCAGGATGTACGCCCGGTTGGCGCTCTGGGCGCTCAGCAGGTCGATGAGCAGCGCGTTCGCGGCGTCCTGCCGCGCCAGCGCCTTCTGGGCCCCGTCGCGGTAGTCGCGGGCGGTCGTGATCATCCCCAGGATCGCCACCACGATGAGCACGGAGAGCACCACGGCGAGGGCCACCACCAGGCCCGCGAGGGTGCCGCGCAGCGATCCCGGGCCGCGCCGCCTCACGGCCGCACCGTCCGGGGAGACGTGCCGTGCCCGATCAGTCGGGCGGACCCTCCGCCACCAGGCGGCGGATGTCGTCGAAGCTGTCGGGTCGTCCGATCACCACCATCGTGTCGTCGGCGCGGAGGACCTCGTCCGGGTGCGGCGTCGCCAGCGAGCCGGACTCGCGCAGGATCGCCACGATCGTGGCGCCGGTCGTCGAGCGGATGCGGCACGTCGCGACCGTCAGGCCCACGAGGGGGCTCGAGGGCGGGAGCTCGATCCACTCCATCACGAGGTCCTTGAGGGCCACCTCCAGGTCCTCGACGAGCTGCGGCCGGTAGACCACGCCGCCGATGATCGCGCCGAGCTGGCGCGCCTCCTCGTCATTGAGGGTCAGCACGTGGGGCTCCTCGTCCTCGTCGCCCCAGTGGTAGATCTCGCGCATCCCGTCGAGGTGCACCACGGACGAGACCTTCTCGCCCCGCGAGGTCCGCAACGTGAACTTCGTGCCCACACCGGGAAGCCGGGTCTCGCGGACCTCGAGCATCACCCCTCCATCATCTCCGGGCGGCGCGCGAAGGGAAGGCGATGCGCCCGATACGCCGCGACTCCCTCATCAATACCACCCCGGCGACCGCGGTCGCCAGGACGAAGAGCCCCGCGAACGGCTCCACGAGCTCGCGGAAGTCGGCGTCCAGGGCCACGCCACCGGCCGCCAGGCCGGCGAGGATGATCGTGAACTCGCCGCGCGCGACCAGCGCCGCCGCCACGTTGGTGCTCTGGCGGCGCGTGAACCCGGTGAGGCGTCCCGCGAGGAACCCGCCGACGAGCTTGCCGCCGATGGCGATCGGCACCGCCACCAGCAGCCACACCGCGACGTCGCCGGTGTAGCCCAGGTCGATCTCCAGGCCGAATGCGAAGAAGAAGATCGCCGCGGCGAAGTCGCGCAGGCCCAGCAGTTGCTGCTCGATCTGGTCGCGGATCTCGGAGCCCGACAGCAGGATGCCGGCCAGGAGGGCCCCCACCGCCTCGGAGAGCCCCGCGGCCTCACCCAGGGCGCCGCCGCCGATCGCCAGGGCCAGGGCCAGGAGCAGCAACTGCTCGCGGTCGAGCCGCGGGGCGATGCGGTCGATCGCGTGGTGCGCCCACCGCCCGATCAGCAGCGACACCACCACGAACCCCAGGGCGATCAGGGCCGTCCCCGCGATCTGGAGGCCGCCCACCGACTCCCCGCCCGCCAGCGCCGCGGCGACCCCCAGGAACAGCGCGATGGCGATGTCCTCGAACACCAGGACGCCCAGGACCAGGTCGGTCTCGTCGTCGGCCAGGCGGCGCAGGTCGAAGAGCCCCCGGGAGATGATCCCGCTGCTCGAGATGTAGATGAGGCCCGCGAGCAGCACCGCCTCCGGGCCGGGCCCGAGCAGCGCGATGCCGATCACCAGGCCGAGCGCCCCGTTCACCACCAGGTCGATCAGGCCCCCGACGACGACCATGTTGCGCGCCGCCAGGATGCGATCGAGCGAGAACTCGAGGCCGAGGAAGAACAGCAGCAGCACGATCCCGAGGCGCGCGAGCAGGTCGATGCCCTCGGAGGGCTCGATGATCGTGGGGAACCCTGCGGAGGGCCCCAGCAGGATGCCCCCCACGATGAAGATCGGGATCGCCGAGAGCCCGAGACGCCCGGCCAGGACGCTCGCGACCACCAACGTCACCAGGACGACGGCCAGATCGCTGAGCTCGAGCAGGGGCGCCCTCGGGGGGGTCGCGGTGGGTGCGGCGGGCGGAGCCTAGCGGGACGGGCGGAGGGCGCTCCCGACGATCTCGGAGACGTGACCGACGCCCTCGCGGTCCATCCGGGCCATGAGGCCGCCGGCGATCGCCCGCGCCGTGCCGGGCCCCCCGTAGACCAGGCCGGTGTACACCTGCACGAGCGACGCGCCGTGGACGAGCTTGTCCCAGGCGTCGTCGGCGGTGAACACCCCGCCCACGCCGATCACCACCAGCGCCCCCTCGGCGCGGCGGGCGACGCGCTCCACCAGGGCGGTGGCGCGGTCGCGCAGCGGCGCGCCCGACAGGCCGCCGGACTGGCTCGTGAGGGCCTCCGGCGAGGCGAGCCCCTCGCGCGACAGCGTGGTGTTGCCCACGATCATCCCCGCCAGACCGCGCTCGAGGGCGAGATCGACGACGGCGTCGACCTGCTCGCCGTCCAGGTCGGGGGCGATCTTCACCAGCACCGGCCGCGCCGCGCCGGCGCGGCCCTCGACCTTGCGCCGCTGGACCTCGTCGATGGCGTCCAGGATCTCCCCGAGCGGCCCCGTCGCCTGGAGGTCGCGGAGCCCCGGCGTGTTGGGTGAGCTGACGTTGACGGTGACGTAGTCCGCGAACCCGTGGAGCAGGTCGAGGGAGCGGGCGTAGTCGGCGGGGGCGTCCTCGGCGCGTGTGATCTTCGACTTGCCGAGGTTCACGCCGAGCGGCGCCCGCCCCAGCAGGCCCTGCCCCCGCCAGCGTCCGAGGGCGTGCGCGGCGGCCTCGGCGCCGTCATTGTTGAAGCCCAGGCGGTTGATCAGCGCGCGGTCGGCGGGCAGCCGCACGATCCGCGGGCGCGGGTTGCCCGGTTGCGCGTGGGCCGTGATGGTGCCGACCTCCGAGAAGCCGAAGCCGAGCGCCGGCCACGCCGGCACCGCGCGCGCACGCTTGTCGAAGCCCGCCGCCAGGCCCACCGGATTGGGGAAGCGCACGCCGAGCAGCTCCTGCGACAGGCGGCCGCCGCCGTCGGGCGGGCCGGCCAGGCGGCCCGTCACGGGGCTGGTGATCGCCAGCGATCCCATCGCCATCTCGTGGACCCATTCGGCGTCCACATGGAACAGCAGCGGGCGGAGCGTCGCCTGGTAGAGGCGGACGGCGGCGTCGGAGGGGCTCAGCACGGCGGTTCGGAGCCTCGCACACGGTGGGCGCGGGGTGTGCGGATCGAAACTGGACTTGCCGATCCGTTTTGCATAGGCTGCAAACCGGACCGCAACGTCCGCTTCCTTCGTCCGACATCACCCGTTGGGAGTTTCACCAGTGTCAACCGCCCCCTCACCGAGCGCGACCGAGCACGACCGCCGCTGGCTGGTCCTCGTGCTGGTGTGCATCGCGCAGTTCATGGTCGTGCTGGACGCGACCGTCGTGAACGTCGCCCTCCCCTCCATCCAGGCCGACCTCGACTTCTCCACCAGCTCACTCCAGTGGGTCGTGAACGCCTACACGCTGGCGTTCGGCGGCTTCCTGCTGCTGGGCGGACGCGCCGCCGACTTCATCGGCCGGCGGCGGCTGTTCGTCGCGGGTGTCGTGGTCTTCACCGTCGCCTCGCTGCTGAACGGACTGGCGACCTCGTCCGAGTGGCTCATCGCGACCCGCGCCCTCCAGGGCCTGGGCGCCGCGATGGTCTCCCCCGCCGCCCTCTCGATCATCACCACCACCTTCAAGGAGGGCGCCGACCGCGCGAAGGCGCTGGCCGTGTGGGCGGCGATCGCCGTGGGCGGCGCCGCCGTCGGCCTGCTGCTCGGCGGCATCCTGACCGAGTACCTGTCGTGGGAGTGGGCGTTCTACGTCAACATCCCGATCGGCATCGCCTCGGTGCTGCTGTCGCTGCGATACGTCCCGGAGTCCCGCGTGCCGAGCGTGGGCGGGGTGGACGTCGGCGGCGCCGTCAGCGTGACGGCCGGCCTGACGCTCCTGGTCTTCACGATCGTCCGCACCCAGGAGAACGGGTGGCTCTCGGCCGAGACCATCGGCCTGGCGCTCGCGTCGGTGGCGCTGCTGGCCGCGTTCGTGATGATCGAGCGGCGCTCGAAGGCGCCGCTGGTGCGCCTCGGGATCTTCCGGATCCGCTCGCTGACGGGCGCGAACCTGTCGATGCTCGCGGTGGCGGGCGGGATGTTCTCCGTCTTCTACTTCGCGTCGATCTACCTGCAGCAGACGCTCGGCTTCACCCCCGTCCAGACGGGCTTGGCGTTCCTGCCGCTGACCGCCGGGATCATCCTGTTCTCCGGCATCGCCCAGCAGCTCATCGGGCGGGTCGGCGTGCGGGAGATCGGCATGACCGGGATGGGCGTCGCGGCCATCGGCCTGCTGCTCCTGTCGCGGGCGCCGGTCGACGGCACGTACCTGGCCGACGTCCTGCCGGGCATCCTGGTGATGTCCGCCGGCCTCGGGCTCACCTTCGTCCCGCTGACGCTGATCGCCACGACCGGCGTGGGCAACGAGGACGCGGGCCTGGCGTCGGGCATCTTCAACTCGTCGCAGCAGATCGGTGGCGCCCTGGGGCTCGCGATCCTCTCGACGGTGGCGGCGTCGCAGACGACGGATGCGCTGGACGCGGCGGGTGCGAACCCCTCGCAGGCCCAGCAGGCCTCCGCCCTGGTGGACGGCTTCCAGGCGGCGTTCGCGATCGGCGCGGGGCTCATGCTGGTGGGGGTGATCCTCGCCGCGCTGCTGATCCGCCGCCGCGACGTCGCGATGGTGCAGGCCTCCGAGTCGGTGCACGCCGGGGTCTAGGCTCACACCGATGCCCGAGCCGCTCCGCTCCGACGCGCGCCGAAACCGGGAGAAGATCCTGGCGGCCGCGTCGGAGCTGTTCGCCCTGGAGGGGCCCGACCTCTGCGTCGACGACATCGCTCGTCGCGCGGGGGTCGGGCACGCCACCGTGTTCCGCCGGTTCCCCACGAAGGACGACCTCGTCCTGGCGATGTTCGAGGAGCGGCTGGACGAGATCGCGGCGCTCGCCGAGGCGGCGGCCGTGCGCGACGACCCGTGGGCCGGCCTCGTGGAGCTGATGACGGAGATCGGCGAGCGCCATGCCCGCGACCGCGGGCTGATGGAGGCGCTCGGCACCCAGGTGTTCGGCTCGCCCAGGCTGGCGGAGCACCGCCTCCGGATCGTCGAGCCGATCGGCAGGCTCCTCCGCCGGGCGCAGGAGGCGGGCGCCGTCCGCGCCGACCTGGAGCCGTCGGACGTGATGTTCCTGATCTCCGCGGTGGCGAAGTCCTCCCCGTGCCATTTCGAGATCCCCGACCTGTGGAGGCGCTACCTCGGGGTGATCCTGGACGGGATGCGCCCCGAGCCGGCATCCCCGCTGGCGCCCCCCGCGCCGACGATGGCCGAGGTGGAGCGGGCCCTCGGCGCGGTCAGCGCCCGCGCCGGCGCCGCCCAGCGCCAGTAGCTCAGGCGGGCATCGGCCCCGCCCGTGCAAGCCACCGGGATTCCCCGAACCAGCGGTACATGGTGGTCCTGGAAGGCGGGCGGGCCTCACCCCGGCCGACACGGGCACGCAGCCGGTCGATGACCACCCGAAGCGGGGCGCCCCGGGCCCACAACCCCTCCGCCTCCCGGCGAAGCCCCGGCCAGGCGTAGGAACCCGGCCGCGACCGAGGCGCAGGCCCCCTGGCCGCCCGCAGCAGCCGCTGGCGGTGCACCTGGAGCGCCCGCCGCCTACGGGCCGTCAGGCAGCCGGCGGCCTCCCAGACACAACTCAGGGAGTAGGCGAAGTCCCGGCCCGCCCGGGACCGCTGGAACACCCCCGACCGATGGGCCGCGCACAACCACACCCCCACCCCACCGGGAAGGAGGAGCTGGCGACGCTCACCCTCCCCCGGTCCCATGCAGATCGCACACGGTGGACGCGACCCCAGCGCCGCACCCTTGTAGAAGCTCTTCGGCATCACCGACATCCTCACCCCGCCACCACTGTCGGGACAGCACCCGACCGCGACGACACCGCACCGAGGGCGTGCCGCCCTGTGTCACAACCGGGACTTCGGGAAAGCCCCAAGTGGGACGGACGGACGCGAAACCGACCACGACCCCAGGGTGTTCCCGGCGGACTTCCAGGGCGGATCCCGCCGGCCGCACGGTCGGCCCGGAGGACGCCGACGCCGAAACCGGGACTACCGATGAGTCCCAAGTGGGACACGAGGGAATTGTCTGGACCGCTGACGGTCCGGTGCCGGCCGACGGAGATCCGATGGGCTGATCGACCCGACCCACGGGCCGTGGCGACTGCCGCTTAGCCGCGCCGACGCCTGCGGGCGCAATCGAGACCACCCGGTCTCGATCGAGCCACGGGAACGTCACGTCGGATGACGGACCGGTAGTCCCGTTCCATTCATTGAAGGGGTGGACCGAGGCTGAACAGGACCGACGGCGTCCGCTGCGCGGTCCCACTTGCCAACCCCGGGCGGGGGGCCCGGAGCGGGCTACGCCGCCGGCTCGATCTCGATGTCGAGGCGGACGGCGTCTCCGGCGGGGATGTCGACGGACCGCTCCGCCTTCGCGCCGCCGGCCGTCAGGACGACCACGTTCCACGGGCCGGGGGACAGGTGGAACAGGTAGGCGCCGTCGGCACGGGTGCGCCACTCGCCGGTGAACTCGCCGTCGGTGTCGCGCAGTTGCACGTAGGCGCGCGCGAGGGGCTCCCCGCCCCGCGTGACCGTCCCCTCCAGGGTGGTCCGCGCGTACGCCGTCGTCACGCGTCAGGTCCGGGCGGTCGCAACGACATCGGCCGGCGGACGATACGGGATCACCTCGGTGAACAGGCGCCGCCCGACCAGCAGGACGAACGCGGCGAGGCAGATCGCGACGAGGGAGAAGATGCCGAGCGCGCCGGTCAGGCCGATCGCGTCCGCCAGGAAGCCGAGGGCCACGGTCGGGATGGTCCCCGCGTACGCGCACATGTAGAGCAGCGACATCAGCTTGCCGCGCTCCTCCAGCGGCACGATCGTCCCGCAGATCACCGTGCCGCCGTAGAGGATGAAGCCGTTCATGACCCCCGTCGCGGCGGCGGCGACGATCACCAGCGCCACCGCGTCCAGCTCCGACGAGAGCACGATCAGCAGCGACAGCAGCGACGTCGACGCGGCGCCGATCATCACGGCGCGGCGCGGGTCCAGGCCGCGGGCGATGAACGGCGCGAGCCCCCCGAGCGACAGCACCAGGAAGCCGATCGCCCCCACCACCGCCAGGTTGTCCACATGGAGGGTGTCGACCACGAAGATCGGCACCACCGACAGCTCGGTGCCCTCCACGAAGCTCATCAGGAACGTCGCGGGCGCCACGTAGGTCAGGAACCCGAGCGCCTGCCCCTTCGGCACGCCGATCCGGATCCGGAACGGCGGGTTCGTGCCGCGGGCCCTCCGGATGAGGGTCTCCGACGCCGTGGCGACGGCGATCATCCCGATGATCATCACGACGATGTGGATCTCGAAGATCAGGTGCCGCGGGTTGGGGGCGTACTCGGCGGTGATGCCGGCGATGCCGGGACCCAGGCCGAACCCCACCCGGAACGCCACGCCCGCGAGGGCGGCGGCGAGGGCCTTGCTGTCGGCCCGGGCGTGGTCGACCACGAACGCGGCGCCGACGCCCAGGAACCCGCCGATCGCGAGGCCCTGCAGGAAGCGCCCGGCGAACAGCAGCGGCACGCTCTCGGCGAGCGCGAAGACCAGCGACGCGAGCGTCATCGTGGCCATCGCCGGCAGCAGGAGCTTCTTGCGGCCCAGCCGGTCGGCGAGGTTCCCCGCGATGAGCATCGTGGGGCACACGGTGACCGTGTAGGTCACGAACAGCAGCGTCGCCGTGCCGGTGGAGAGCCCGAAGTCGCGCTGGTACAGCGGGAGCAGCGGCGTCAGCGTGCTCGTGCCCATCGTCAGCACGAGCATCCCGATCATGGCCTTCCAGGAGCCCGGGGTCACCCGGGCCACGATACGGTGTAAGCCGTGGACGTCGCCTCCGACCATGTGAACGCGCTCGCAGCCCTCGCGGTGGAGGTCGGCGCGAACGTCCAGGACGGCCAGGTGGTGAGCGTCGGCTGCCGGCCCGGCCAGGAGGAGCTCACCCGGGCGATCGCCCGGGCGGCCTACCGGCGCGGCGCGATGTACGTGGACGTCTCGTGGTTCGACCCGCACGTCAAGCACGCGCGGGTGGCGCACGCGGCGGAGGACACCCTCGGGTGGGTGCCGCCCTGGCTGGGGCAGCGGATCACCGGGATCGGGGAGATGGCCGGCGCCACCATCGCCCTGTCCGGCCCGACGGCACCCGGGCTGTTCGACGACCTCGACCCGGAGCGGGCGGCCAAGGACCGACTGCCGTCGGTGCGCGAGGCGATCCCGGTGATCATGGGCGCGCTGGTCAACTGGACGGTGGTCCCGTGCCCCAACCCCGCCTGGGCCGCCCTGGTGCACCCCGACCTGGAGCCGGACGCAGCGTATGCGCGGCTGTGGGACGAGATCGCCCACATCTGCCGCCTCGACGAGCCGGACCCCGCGGCCGCGTGGCGGGCCCGCGGCGCCGAGCTGGCCGCCACCGCCGAGCGCCTCGACGCCCGCCGCATCGACGCCCTCCACTTCGTGGGCCCCGGCACCGACCTGCGGGTGGGCCTGCTGCCCCAGTCACGCTGGGTCGGCGGCGGCGACCATCGCAACGACGGGCTCCCCCACCTCCCCAACATCCCCACGGAGGAGGTGTTCACCACCCCCGACCCGACGCGGACCGAGGGGTATGTCGCCTCCACGCGGCCGCTCGAGGTGGGCGGCTCGATCATCCGCGGCCTGCGGGTGCGCTTCGAGGGCGGCCGCGCCGTCTCGATCGAGGCCGACTCGGGTGCCGAGGTGCTCCGCGGCCGGGCGGCGGTCGACGACGGCGCGGCTCGCCTGGGCGAGGTGGCGCTGGTGGACGGCAGCGGCCGCATCGGCCCCCTCGGCGTCACGTTCTTCGACACGCTGCTGGACGAGAACGCCGCGAGCCACATCGCCATCGGCGCCGGCTACCCGAAGGGCACCGACGGGACCGTCCCGGACGGCGTGGTCAACGACTCGGAGATCCACATCGACTTCATGATCGGCGGGCCGGAGGTCACCGTCCACGCGGTCGACGCCGCGGGCGTGGAGACCCCCCTGCTGGTGGGAGGCGACTGGGCGGCCTGAGCCCGGTCACCGCGCGCGTGCGTCAGCCGGAGGAGGCGTCGCCGTCGCGCAGCAGCCGCTCGGTCGCGACGCCGGCGAGGGGGTGCTCGGCGGCCCGCAGCGCCTCGGCGAAGAGCACCCGGTCGATCTTGCCCTGGAAGATCGGCACGTCCAGGTCGTGGGCCGCGCTGACCACCTCGCCGCGCCCCACCTCCAGCATGCCGGCGATCTCCTCCGGTGTCAGGTGAACGGCCATGGCGTCCTCTCGTCGCTTCCCGGGCCGTGGACAATGTCATGGAGCCGGCCGGCCCACGACCCGGGACGCCGCCCGGTGCCCCCATCGGGCGGCGTCACCCGCCGAGCTCGGAGGTGTACTCGTGGTCGGCCTCGCCGTAGACCCCCCGGTCCGGCTCGGCCTCGACGCCCGGCGCGTCGCGGAGCACCCGGCGGGTCGCGTCCAGCGGCGCGTTCTCCGCGTGCTCGACGAGCTCCTGCTCGGACAGCTCGAACCCCTCCGCGACCCCGCCTCCCGCCTGCACCACGGGGATCATCTCGGGCGGGACGAACTCGTCCATGTCGGCGTCCCGGACCAGCCCCTCGACGATCCGGTCGAGATCGTCCTCGCCGTCACGGTGCCGTCGCGTACCCATGCCCGCCTCCTTGTCCGCCCCGACCCTCGCACGCGGGGGCGGCCGCCGAGACGGGGTGCACGCCGATCGCCGCCGCGGGTTGTCCGAAGGACGCCGGCCCACGGCGGCGTCACCGCTGGCCGCCGGATGGCGCCGTCTGAGACATCGGCATGGCGCCGCCCTGGGGCCGGCTGATCCCCGCGCGGCCCGGGGCGACCGCGATCACGGCGCCGAGCGCGAGCAGGCACACCGCGACCGGCACGGTCAGGCGCTCGCCCGAGGGCAGGACCTTCTCGGCGAAGATCACGGCGGCGACCACCGCCATCCACCACAGGCTCATGACGCCGACGGCGAACAGCACGAGCATCAGGCCGGCGCAGCACCCCACGCACCACGCGCCGTGCTCGATGCCCATGGCCACGGCGCCGGCGCGGCCGGCGCGCCAGCGATGCATCACGAAGTGGAGGGGCGTGCGGCAGTGGCGCAGGCAGGCGCGCTTCAACGGGGTGAGCTGGTAGAGGCCCGGCCGGGGGGAGGCCGCCCCCGCCCCCCCCCGCCCGCCCCGGGGGCCCGGGGGCCGCCCCG